>Ga0114964_10000358_pt1 | contig 35796 bp, 56 predicted proteins | sample C_131016_MF_Meta_FD_92638 | JGI IMG/M metagenome (GOLD analysis project Ga0114964, IMG submission 92638) | Freshwater microbial communities from Lake Croche, Canada to study carbon cycling - C_131016_MF_MetaG | ecosystem: Environmental > Aquatic > Freshwater > Lake | place: Lake Croche, Canada...
ATGCCGATGGCACTATAACTTCAACGGCGGCACTTACCTATCACATCAACTTCCGAGGTTTTATCCGCACCAATGCGACAACTGCTGGTCGCATTAACATTGGCGCAACTCAGTCTGTTGCTGGATCATCAGCCGCACCTGATTTCATTCTTGGTTCGTTTATGAATGTCTACAAGGTTGGCACTGGCGCAACTAATACTTTTGGTAACTGGTCATAGTGTCAGTCTGTCGCACAGGATGCCCAACACAAGATCACGATAGTTACGGGGACTGTTTACAAGATGCACGCATAGCCGTAGACAAAACCAGTTTGAAAGTTAAATAACCTAATAGACAAACACCCCTAATGTTTGCGAAAATGTAACCTATGGCTGAAACCTATAAGCCCACACAAGGGATGGTAGAAGAAGCCAAACGCGCACTAGCGTGGATCGCTGACGGCAAAGCAGGTTCAGGGTTCACAGCAACAGGGCGTAAGCGTGCAAACGACATAGCCGCAGGGCGTGCTTTATCGGCTGACACTGTGAAACGGATGTATTCATTCTTTTCACGGCACGAAGTTGATAAGAAGGCTTTAGGCTTCAACGCTGGTGAAGATGGGTTTCCATCTGCAGGGCGTGTGGCGTGGTCTGCATGGGGTGGTGATGCTGGGTTTTCGTGGTCTAGCAAAATCCGCAACCAACTACAAGATGGGGAAAAGATGACTTCAACACCTGACACAGCCGTTTATGCCGCAATCCTAAAAATGGATGAACAGCCTGATGGTTCACTACTGGTTCATGGTAAAGCCACAGACGATACTTTAGATTCTGATGAACAAATTTGTGATCCAACTTGGCTTGCTTCTGCTATGCCAGAGTGGTTTAAGTATGGCAACATTCGTGAACAGCACAGTAGTGTTGCCGCTGGCGTGGCTACAGAATACAAGGCTGAAGGTTCTGAACACTTTATTACAGCACATGTTGTTGATCCTGGTTCTGTGGCGAAAGTTAAGGCTGGTGTTCTTAAAGGTTTCAGTATTGGTATCCGCCGCCCACGGGTTGCCAAAGATAACAAAGCACTTGGTGGGCGTATTGTTGATGGGCAAATTGTTGAAATTAGTTTGGTGGATCGCCCAGCGAACCCTGCCTGCACACTAACTATGGCTAAAACTATTGGTAGTGAATTAACACAAGTTGAAGAATTAAATGAATTATTAGAAACCCAGGTGAATGCACCTGCCGAAATTGAAGGCGAAACTGTGAAAGAAATTACTGCTACAGATCTTATTGCTACTGCTAAAGGTTTAACTGGTGACATTGCTAAGTTTGACCAGGCTGCGTTTGATACTGCCCGTACTGCCCTTGCTACTTTGATTCAAGTTGAAGCAGGTGAAATGGCTGAAGGTTCTGATGAAATTTATAGCATCTCATGTTTACTATCTGCAGTTCATGCGCTTCTTGAATGGCATGAAGGTGAAGCCGCTGAAGGTGAAACTGTTGCGCTACCTGAAGTTGAAGAAGAAGCAATTGAAATGTCTGCAGAACCTGATGCTATTGAAATGTGCGATAAGTGCGATAAAGAAATGAAAGAATGCAAATGTGCTGAAGGTGGTTACAGCGATAGTGAAGTTAAGTCTGATGAACCAGATGCTGTTGCTGAAGAAGTCGCTGAAGAAGTCGCAGAACCAGTAGAAGTGCCTACTGAAGAAACCGCAGAAGAAGTGGTTGAAGAAAAAGCACTAACAGTTTCCGACATTACGCAACTTGTTGCTGATGTTGTGAAGTCGCTACTACCCGAAACGGTGGCAGAAGAAGATAAGACAAAAGCCGTAGATTCTGAAGAACGCATTGTGGCGTTAGAAGCAGAGTTGGCACAGGTCAAGTCACTTGCTGCACCAACTGGACCACGCAAATTTGGTTCTGTAGGTAGCACAAACACAGTTGATGTAAATAAGGCTAAGGCGCAATCATTCCGCGCTAAGGCTGCGGCAACAACTGATAGAACACTTGCGCAAGGCTACCTGGCTATTGCGCATGACCTAGAAAAATCCAACTAACTACCCACTGAAAGGGGTAACCGCTATGGCTACAACGCCAAAAGTGTCAGACATGTACGCAGGTCTGAACGCTAAAGAAGCGGCAGTTCAGCACGAAGAATTCCTTAGTGCTTTGAATAAGGCTAATTCATCACCTAAGACTGGTGCTGAAATGATGGGTCTTAAGTCTGCCACACCATCTACACCATCCACCGCTATCGCAGGCATTCTGTCTGACGAGAGCCTAACTAAGTCAATGTCACCTGATGTTATTGATTCGCTTAACAGCGCACTTGCTTCACAGCAAGCAATCAGTGGTGACATTGTTAAAGACATTACGCTAACCAGCCCTATCTCAACTGGTCTTGTAGCGTTTGATCTTGAAGCACCTGCAAAACTTATCTTCCCTAAGATGACACCATTGCGTAACAAACTGCCACGCAAAAAGGGTTTCGGTACTTCACACCGCCAAAAGGTTATTAACGCTATCACTGGTTCTGAAACTGGTGCGGCTGACATTTTCCCTGGCATCACCGATTCAACCAGCAACACCTTTGGTGCTACTTCTTATGTTCGTGGCGCAAAAATTGGCTATGCTGGTTATGATCGTTCGTTTGTTTACAAGCAGTTCTCACTATCTGATTCTGTTCCATTCAGCGCACAGTTCCAGGGTCAGGGCTACCAAGACATTCGCCAACTAGCACAGACAACTACTCTTTACGCAGCAATGCTTGAAGAAGAAAAAATGCTTATGCAGTCACGCGGTCAGACTTCAGACGGTTACATTGGTGGCATTTCTGCACCAACAATCGTTTCTGCAACTGCACGCACAAAGACTGGTTCAGAAGTTGGTCTAGCGGCTGGTACTTACTACATTAAGGTTGCCGCAGATAGCGGTACTTTTGGTCAGTCACCAACATCAGCCGCTACCACTGTTGCTTCTGTTACCGCTGGGCAGGTCATTGATGTTGTTATTGGTGATTCTGTTGGCGCACTAGGCTACGAAATCTTTGCAGGCAATGTATCTACTTCTGATTCTGCTTTGTATTTCCAGGGTCGTACAGGCTACAACGGTTACGCACTTGGTGCTTCTGCACTTGTAACAACTGGTACAACATCTAATGGTTCAACTGATACTTCATACTTTGCAACAGGTTATGATGGCATCATTCCACAGATCATTGGCGCATCTGGTGCACCTAGTGGTGTTGTGAACCGTATCAACAGCGCGTTCAGCACTTCTAACCCTGGTGTAGAGTTCCAAACAATCTTTGGCACTATCTACCAGAATGTTAAGGGTGACCCTGATGAGATCCTAATTAATGGCGCAGACCGCAAGCAGTTGTCTGATGCAATCAAGGGATCTTCAAGCAATGTTGGCGCATACCGTCTAAACATCTCACAGGATGAATTAAGCGGCGCATACATTGGTGATGTTGTAACTGGCATTCACAATGAAGTAACTGGCAAGGGTGTAGCCCTAACTGTTCACCCGTGGATGACTCAAGGCAACGCTGCGGTACTTTCGTACACGCTACCTATCCCAGATTCAAATGTTTCTGAAGTTTGGGCAGTTCACACTGCGCAAGATTTCATGGCAATTGAATGGCCTGTGACGCAGTTCACATACGACAACAGCGTTTACTTCAACGAAACACTTGTATGTTCAGCACCACAGTTCAACGGCTTGCTACAAGGTATCAAGTTAGTTTAACTAAACATGTAGGGTGCGCCCCTGTCCCACTATCGGGGTGGGGGCGCATTCTCGTTATCGGAAGGATAAAAAAATTATGCCAAAGTATTTTGCGCCTAGTGGTTTAGCAAATGTAGAGATCACAGGTACACGCACTGGTGTAACCACAACTTTGAAACGGGGTAAAGATGGTTTCTTTAGCACTGATTCAAAGATGGATGGTAAAGCACTTAAAGATGCTGGACTGGTTGAAGCATCCCTTATGGGTGTACCAGTTGGTAATGTTGGTTTCATTTGTTCGGGCTGTGGTTTTAACGGATTCTTTGCGGTCTGTGGGAAATGTGGAACGAATAACAAAGCGCAAGAAGAAGATAAAGAAACTGTTGAATGTGACAACTGCGAATGTGGGGAAACTAAATAATGACTAACGCCTATGGTGCAACAACTAAACTGTTCAGCACCCCATACTTAACCATTGCTGAATACAAAGCCGCACCTACGGCTATTGACTACAACAACTTAGTTACTGATTCTTCAGATCCTGCAGCGCAAGATGCAGAATTGGCAAACAACATTGCGCGTGCTTCTAGTTGGGTAGACACTTACTGTAACCAGGTGTTAGCGGCTACTGTTGAAACAGAAAATCAAAGGGCAAGGTTCAGCCCTGATGGTTACATTAAAGTTCACCCACGCTATAACCCCATTGTTGCGCTAACTGCGTTTTCTTACGGGTCACAGCCTAATAATCTTGTGGCGTATCCTGATGTGTCGCAGGGCTGGGTTGAAGATCAAAGCATAATCATGCCGTGGACTATTGGCACTACTTATTCTTCGGCTGGACCTTTGCAGTTTGGGTTACCTTCTAGCCCACGCGGTCAGGTGTTTTGCCAATACACTTATGTGTCTGGGTTTGCGAACACTACCCTTAGTGCTGGTTCTAGTGCTGGTGCTTCATCTATTACTGTGGCTGATGGTACGGGCATTGTTGCTGGATCGCGTTTAACTATCTTTGATGGTTTGTTTACTGAAACTTTTACTGTCGCTTCTACCTACACCTTTGGTTCTTCTACAGTGCCTGTTGTTGGCACACTGGTAAACGCACACACGGCAGGGGTGGCGGTTAGTGCTTTGCCACCAGCCGTTAAAGAAGCCGCCATACTAGCCACTACAGCGTTCTTAAAGGTGCGTGGTGATTACAGTATGACTATGCAGGTTACTTCTGCAGTGGGTCAGGCAACACCAAACATGGGTTCTTTGAATAGTGATCTTGATTTGGCTAAAGAATTACTTATACCGTTCCGCAGGGTTCGCTAATGTCTAGGGCTGGGTTACGCAGTCAGTTATCTAGTTATCTGCAGAGTGCTACAAGTGTGCCTGATTTGAACCAGGTATTTACTTCGTTCCCTAAACAAATAAATTTTCAGGTGAATGCGCAGGCTGGGCAAAAGTCTAGGGCTGCGGCAGTCATTTTTATTGAAAGAGAAACTGAAACCCGTATCGCTTTGGGTGGTGCAACTTCTGGTAAGAAACGCATTGACTATGATGTGGTGCTACAGGTGTTTCATCACAGCATGCAAAACAATGCTGAAGATGCAATGAATGATTTAGATGCCACTATTGATGGTTTGAAAGATTACTTGCGTGCAGATCATAGGTTTGGTGACACTACGGGAAACATTATTTGGCAGGGTGCTGAACCAGCAATTGATGTTGAATACAGTGAACCGTCTACAAGTGATCGTGGTGCTACTGAAACTTGGGTGGTTCTTAGGTTTCAGGTTACGCAAATTTACACTGCGTAGTCTGATAGGCGCAGGGTTGGTACGCCTTCCACCAGCCCTGCGCCCCTTATTGAAAGGTTTGTTATGGATGTAGAAGCGCACATAGATTTAACTGTCCGCGCCCTTTTATTAAAACATAAAGCCATAGATGGTGCGGTAAAGTCTGCATCACAGGCTGTAGGTTCACTAGCAACCAGGACAATGAAACAACAAATAGTGGGTGGTCACCCCGTAGGTAAAGGGCGCGATTCTGGTTCAGGGATCGTGGCAGGTAAACCTTCCAACATGTCAGGTAATTTGCGCAGGTCTATCAGATCCAAAACAAAGCAAGAAGGGTTTGGCACTTACACAGTCACTACAGGTGCTTACCAAATTTATGCACGCGCACTAGAATTTGGTCACCCCAAATGGGCTAATGGTGTGCGCTACCCTTTTGTTGCGCCTACTGCTAAAATCTTGTTAGAAAACAATAGGGCGCGTGACCTTTATGTGAAGGCTATGCGCAAGGCATTAGGCAAAAGGGGTGTTCTATAAATGGCAAAGTTTACTGCCAACATTGACGAACAACGGTATTACCCAACTTTGGGTTTAACAATTAACCCAGGTGATGTAATTGAATTACCTGCAGAAACAGTTGCCTACGGTTTAACCATTGTTGATACACCTAAACCGTCTAAGAAGTCAGCCGAAACCCCAGCATCAGAAGATGCACCTGCCACTGAAGGAGTGACAAACTAATGGCATTACCACGCTATAAATCCTTTGTGGGTGTAGCCAAAGAAACTACACGCACAATACCTGCACTACCTAATGCTGTTGCCACACCATCAGACTTCATACCTGTAAACACCATTGCACCTTTTGACAACATTAAATACTTGGATGATCAAAACTGGCGTGGGTCTATGGTTGATACTTATGACACCCAGCAGGGTAACATCATGGCGCAGTTTGATTTTGGTGGGGACATTTTCCCAGACACCATTGGTTATGTTTACGCTGGTGTTCTAGGTGAAGTCGCTACTACTGGTTCTGCAGCCCCATACACGCACGCAGTCAATGTTCTAAACAGTGGCACTGGTCAAGCACCGTCATACACTTTCACTGATTACAATGCCTACAATTCGCGCCAATTCGCTGGTTGCCAAATTGGTTCTATTGATACCAAGTTTAGTGCTGAAGGTATTTTGGAATACAGTGCAACGGCTGTAGGTTTTCAGTCCACTAACTCTGCAACTGTAACTTCTGCTACCAGCACTGGTTCTGCAGTTACTTACACCGTTTCAGCACCTGTAAGTTTTTACAAAGGGCAAAGCGTTTCAATCACTGGTAACAGTGCGGCTTCACTTAACTTGAGTAATCAAACCGTTACCGCTGTTAGCCAAACTTCACCATACACTTTCACTATCGCTAACGCAGTCGCGGCAACTACTGGTACTGGTGGCACTGCGGCAATTTCTACACCTACACCTTCTTACACTGGTGTTACCATTGTTCCAGCGTGGACTGGTGTAACAACCATTGGTGGCACTGTCACCGCTAAGTTGGCTGAAGGTAATGTGAACATCACCCGTACCTTAACCCCAATTTTCACCGTTGATGGTGCGCAAGCCCCTTACCAAATTTTCCAGGGCGCAGTCAATGTTGAAGGATCGTTAAAGTTAATCTTTGAAGATGATACGGACTTAACGCGTTACCTAACAAACAGCCAGCCATCTTTGGACATTAACTTTAGCCAGGGTTCTGGTGCTTCACTTGTGCAAGTTAAATTGACTATGACTAAAGCAGCGTTCCAGGTTGCTAAAGTGGATCGCAGTAAAGACTATGTTGAATTAGATGTAACCTACAAGGCACTTGCAAACACCACAGACATTGGTTCAAGTGGCGGTTACTCACCTATCAAGGTAACCTTGAAGAATGCGAAGGCAAGCGGCACTTACGCTTAACAAATAACGGAAGGCAAAATTATGCGTCAAGATGTTTACAACGGCTGGATAGATTTACGAAACCCTGACCTAGTACCAGAACGGCTACGCCGCCCTGTGTTTCAAAAGTCTGTAGAAGGTGCATCATTAGACACTGATGGTGAAACCCCTGATGGTGAAGCGTTAAAATTCTTTAGCGAATTTAACGATTTACTGGCAGTGGCTATGATCAGTGAATGGTCTTTTGATTTACCTATTGCTGTTGATAGTTTGTTGGATCTACCTAGCAAAACTTATGATGACATTCGTACTGCGTGCGCCCCGTATCTTGAAAAACTTATACCTGACTTTGGGGTAGATGTAGACCCAAAAGCAATTACAGAACCCTTGAACGGATCAGATGGGTAATAAAGGGCGGTACGCCTGATGATAGATACCCATTACCTACTTTTGTTAGGGACTACATGCTGGTTAAAAACTTTGGATACACCAAACAGCAAATAGATGAACAGCCTGCCGTTTGGTTGGACTGGATGCTTAATTTGCATGGGCTGTTTTCTGAAGTAGAAAACGGGGACTAACTAAAGGTAAAATTAGTTATTCTCTAATGTTAGGTTGCTATTGTGGCTAATGATGTTCCACCTGTATACATTGAATTCAAGGGCAACATTGAAGGTATCCAGCAATCTATTAAAGCCATTGAAGGCGAATTAAATAAATTCAAAACCAAAACTAAAGAAGCAGGTAATTCTGGTAAAGAAATGTCTGCCAAAATGGTTGCCGCTGGTGCTGTCATGGCTAATGTTTTTCAAAAGGTTGCGTCTGAAGTTGGCAAATTTGCTAAAGATACTGTTAGTAAGTTTGGTGAAGTTGCTGGTGAGATCCGCAAGTTCCAGCGCGTTATTGGTGGTACGGCTGAAGATGTATCTAGGTTACGGTTTGCTGGTAAAGAATTAGGTATAGATAATGAAAAAATGGTTACAGGTTTCAAAATGCTATCTGTCCATTTGGCTAAAAATGATGATGCCGCTAAACAGTTAGGCATAACTTACCGCGATCAGAATGGGCAGTTGCTGCCTATGAAAGACATTGTTGCAAACCTGTCTGAACGCTTTAGTAACATGGAACCTGGTGTTAATCGCACTGCGTTAGCGGTTGCCGCGTTTGGGCGTAGCGGTGTAAACATGTTACCTATCTTGGCTAAAGGCAAAGATGGTTTACATGAATTGTATAAAGAGTCAGACAAACTTGGTTTAACTATGTCTGGTAAAGATTTGGAAGCCGCCAAAAAGTTCACTATGCAACAAAGGTATTTACATGCCGCTGTTGAAGGTGCGCAGGTTGCTATTGGTAGGGCGTTGATGCCTGTGCTTATTCGTATGGCTAACTGGATCAAAGAACATGTTGTGCCGTGGATACAACACTTTGTTAATGGGCTTACTGGTAAAGATGGTTTGGGTGGCGCGTTAGGTAAAACGGCTGATAGTGCGCACAAGTGGGGCGAAAAAATTAGGGGACTAATTCAGTTCGTTAAAGATTTCCGTTACTGGATTATTGTGCTGGGCGGTACTTTAACTGCAGTATTTGCGGTCACTAAAATTATTGCTTATGTTGATGGTGTTGTTGCGGCGTTTGCTACTTTGCGTGCGGCGTTGGCTTTGGTGCGTACTTCTTGGTTAGGTGTTGCGGCGGCTGAAGCGGCGGCGGCTATTGCTGAATCGTTTGTAACTTGGGGCGCAAACATTGCCGCAGGTGCGGCGGCGTTGGCTGTTGCTGGTGTTGGCTTGATGGGCGTTTATGCCTATGCGCAGAACAACAAAGAACCTGAAACTGTTAAACCTGGTGAACCTGGTTTTGTTGGTCCAGTGTATGACCCTTCTTTAGTAAAGAAAAAACCAAAACCAAAACCAAAACCAAAACCAAAAGATCAATACGATCCGTTTGCTGTTAAGCCAGTAGTTGCTGTGCCTTTGACTGCGCTACAAGTTGAATTAAACAAACTGCAAGCAATGCGCGACAAAATAGATACCATAAAATCTAAGTTTGCTTTAGCGTATTCGTATAAAGATACTTTGACTTTTAAGCAGCGTATTAAAGTTATTGACCCATTTATTGAACAGGCAAAGATGGCTGTAGTGCAAGCGGCGGTAGAAGAAAAGAAAACGCGCGGCACGCAAGCACATCACCAGGCTGTAGTTACTTTGAATAAAGCAATACGCGAACAGGCAAGTTTACAAAAAGAAGCAAACAAAGTTATGGCTGATGCGGCTAAAAATGCGCACGATACTGCTAAGGCTACGGCTGATGTGAACCGCCAACAAAGCATGTTGAACACCACTATGACCGCTTCTAATTCTTGGCTGGCAGCGCAAGTAAGAACCGCTGGTGTTTCTTCAGCGCAACAAAATTCTTTTATTGAAGTGCCAGTGATTATTGATGGGCAGACTGTGTTCAGGGCTGTGCAAAAACATTCACTGTTAAATGATCGGCGTAATGTTTCTAATGGGTTAGCAAGGTCTGGTAGCACAATTGGCTAGGGACATACCTTATGTTGGTATTACTTTGTCACCACAGGTGCAACCTAATAGTGCGTGGTACAAATTAGCCAACTCTAAATCTAATGCCACTACCCCGTCTGCACCCACACCTTCTAGTTTGTTTAGCAACATCACTAACCGTACTTATTCGTTTCATACCAGGCGTGGGCGTACTTACGAATTGGGGCGTATTGAATCGGGTGAATGTAGGGTACAGGTAAATAATTCAGATAGTTTATTTGATCCTAATAATACTTCTGGTTTGTTTTATCCTAACTTGTTGCCGTTCAAACCTTTGCAAGTTAATTGTGCGTATCCGATTACGGGCAACATTTTGAATAACACTAATTTGTCACCTGTTGGTTCTGTTAATGCGCGTATCAGTGTTGGTGCTAGTGATGCCGATTTTGAATTAGGTATTGTTAATTGGTATGCGCTTAGTGGTTCGCTTGGCGTGATTGGGGCAAGTGTTTCAGGTGATCAAAGCATGGTGGTTAATGCTAGTAGTGTTGCCGCACTTGATGTACCTGTTGTTGCTGGTAAACAAATCACGGTGAGTATGTATCAGCAATACGAATACATTGGTGGTAATGGTGGTAATTTCCAAGTCTATGACGGCGGTTATTATGCTGGAGCGACTGCAACAACAACAACAAACTTTATTGATGGTTCGCAAACTTGGATTAGGTTCACCGCTACACTCACACCTAGTTCACCTAAAATAACTATTTTAATAAATCAAAATAATGTGTCTTCTAATTCTTATGTAGATGCGGTGCAGGTTGAGTTTGGATCTAGTGCCAGTGCGTTTAGTACCACGGGTAGTACCATCTACAATTTGTTTAACGGGTTTGTTGAACGCTACCCACAAAGTTATCAAGCACCTAACCGTGGTGAAGCAAACATTGTTGCCACTGATGCTATTGCTTCCATGTCGCAAATACAGATGGCTAACTTGTATCAGTCTTACTTGTTGCAAGATCCTAGTGAAGCGTTGTATTACTATCCTTTGAATGAACCTGCAGGTTCTACCAGCGCATCTAACGCTAGTTTGTATAACCAACTGCCATTGAATTTACAAACTTTTGTGCAGCCTACTAATGTTGTTTTTGCTGATGAATTGGCTGTTGCTGGTGTGCCTGGCGCGGCAACTACTGGCGCAACTTTTTTTAACATTAACGCCCCTAGCGATTTCCCAGCCATAGGCACATACCTATCTAACAAATCTGTGCAAGATGTTTCATTTGCTTCTAGTCAAACCTACACATTCAACATGTGGCTTAAAGCCAGTGGCACTAATAATCAAATCTATTTTATGTGTAACTACAGTGGTGCGGCTAACACCGCTAATGAAGATTTTAGTTTTGGTATTGGTACTAATAGTGCTGGTAAGTTGTGTGTGCGTGTGCTTGCCTATGATGTTGTTTATGGTGATCAGTATTTAGCGGTGCAACCTACTGCGCTGGATACAACTAACTGGCATTTGGTTAGTATGAAAGTTACTTATGCTGGTGGTAACACTTACAACTTTACTTTAACTGTTGATGGTGTTGTTACTACTGGCACTATCACTAATGCTATTGCGAAGGCTGTAGTAAAGAATTTTATTGTTGGTGGTGCTTATGCAACTGTTGGGGCTAACACTGTCGGCACAAGTGTGGCGCATGTTTCTATTCATAGGGGCGCAGTAACTTATCAGGATTACCATGCCACTGGTGCTTACGCCCAATACACAGACAGTAGTGTGGCTGAACAAACAGGTACAAGGTTTGCTAACACAATGGCTAACTACAGTGGTTTCAAATACTTACCAACATTTAATGATCTTGGCGTTTCACAAATGCAAGCATTCACACCAACTGGCACAACGGTTACTGACTACATACAAACCATTGCTGATACTGAAGGTGGTGAATGGTATGTAGATGGTGACGGTTATGTGACTTTCAAAGACCGTGATGCGCGGTTAAAGAAACTTGTACCTAAAGTTACCTTTGGTGATGGTGCTGGTGAAACCGCGTATCAGGGTGGGGATGTTGTCATTAACTATGATCCCACATACATTTTTAATGACATTGTGGTGAACCGTAATGGTGGGGTAACTGTACCTGCGCAAGACCAAACCAGTGTTGCTAACTATTTCCCACGATCTTACACGCGCACTATTTACAATGGTGCGGATGCTGAAGCGGTAGATGCCGCATACTTTTTGTTGTCGCGGTATAAAGATCCTGTGGCACGCGTTGAAACAATAGTTTTGACACCTGCGCGTAACCCTTCTATTTGGGCTGTGGCGTTAGGTTTAGAAATTGGTGACTTGGTTAGGTTTAAGAAACGCCCGTTAGGTGGCGTGCCTATTAGCCTGGACTGTTTCATTGAACGGGTTGAACATTCTTTTGATGCGCAAACTGCAGACTGGATTACCACAGTTACCTTGTCACCTGTGTTTAGGTATTACTGGAATTTGTCGGGGCTTAAAGTGGTTTCTAGTAGCGGCAGTGGTACTAATAGTTTGGAAGTAGTTAAGGGTACTGCGCTTGCTAATTCGCGTGACATTGTTGCAGGGCAATTGATGCAAGGGCTTGATAACAACATGCCAGAAAACTGTATTGCTGTTGTATCGGGTACACCTACTGAAACTTCAACTAGGGTAACTATCCCATTAAGTCTTATTGGTTATCTTTACACCAGTGGCACAACAGTAAAATCTTCTACATTGTCTGCCAGCATTTTGATGGACACCACCACCACTTGTGCTTTGGCTAACGCTAATCTTGCAGGCACTTCAGGTAACTATGTTATTGATGGTGAAATTGTTACTGGTTCTGTTAGTGGATCTACTTTAACTATCACTGCGCGTGCGCAAAATGGAACAAAACAAACCACTGCGGGTACTGATAGCACTGGTGCTGGTTCGTATTCTCATTACACAGGCGCAACCATTTACTACATTGATGGCACAAACATTACACCATCAGGTGCTTGGACTGAAATACTGCCAAATCAAATAACACAAATACCTTACGCATTAGACACAACAAACCGTACTGCGTTTTCTACACTTGGATCTTGGTACAACACATTAAACACAGGTAGTTACACAACATCATCTGGCACAGTTAAGTATTCAACCTTCACGGTAAACCCTTTAACTGATGTAATCAATTACCCACAGTCTGACATTGCTGTTGGTCAAATACTTAGCGTTGTTAATGCTAGCAATGTTGCTGAATCTATCGCTGTCGTTCAAGTGCCGCCACCATTTAACAATGGTACTTGGAATGTTTTGGGCTACAAAGTAACTAAGGGTTCACAAACTTTGTCTGCAAATGTGGGTATTGATGCCACAACTATTACTACCAGTAGCGCAGTCACTGCTTCAGCAATTGTTGTAGGTAATGAGTTTATGACTGTTACTGCAGGATCTGGCACAACTTCTTTAACTGTCACCAGGGGTACGCCTAATTTAACTACATGGGGTGTGCTGGGTCAGTCACCGCATTACACAGGTGATGCTGTCTATGTAGTTACTAACGCTGGGTGTAGTGGCACTTATGTGGTGGGGTCTGCGATAATTGAAGGATACAACACAACAACTGTCACTAATGGATCGGCAAGGTTAGGTTACTAATGATCATTCCAAGTACCCGTATTTTTACGGCTGGTGAAATTGAAACAGGCGCATACCTGAATAGTGCTGTAACTAATTTGGGTAACTTTATGTTGGGTAAACCTATTACTGTTTTGCGCCAAAGTTCTGTGCAGTCACCACAATTTACTGCTTCTACTTTCACTGCCCTTAACTGGAATGTGGCAGATGTGAACCGTGATAACAACTGGGCTAGTGGTACGCCTAGTGTCTGGACTTGTAACACTGCAGGCTGGTATCGGTTCGCTGGTCAAACTTCTTTCAGTTCTGTGGCTACTACTGTGGCTGATAGGCGCAATGCGTGGTACAAAAATGGTACATCTTTAACCACAGGTACTACTTTAGATCGTGTTTCATTGACTAGCCAGACTGCCACATTACCTGCGCAGGCTGTGTTGGTTTACATGAATGCTGGTGACACTATGGATTTACGCGCATACACTAGCGGTACGGGCTACACCACTTCTGTGGGTACAGGGTTTGCTTCTTTCATGTCTGCGGAATGGGTCAGTTTGTAATGTTTGAATTGGGTGTTGCCGCTAACATTGCACAAATTGCATCTGTTGTTGTGCCTTGTGGTGTTGCCGTTTATGGCATTTGGCGCAGGGTAGATAAACGCCAAACAAAACTTGAAATAGATTTAGTGCGCGTGGGTGACAAACTAGATTTTATTGTTAAACAGTTTGGCAATAATGGTGGCGGTTTACGGCAGGCAGTTAATGAATTAACTGAAAAAATTATGCACATTGAAGATCGCCAAATTCAAATAGGGGATAAAGTTGCCCGTTTGGATGGCAAGTTTGAACAGCACATTGTAGAAAACTAATGCTGTGTGGTTTACACTTGGACTACTAGCATTCAGTTTGTTTGTTTTATTCTGGTATGCGTTCACGGATCGTAGGGACTAAATGGTTATTAGTAAATTTACGGGGCTTCAGGCTTACGCACATTTGAAACACATGATGCTTACGCATGTTAGTGGCGTGCAGGGGCGTTGCCACGCTACCTGTCAGAACGCGTGGGGGCTGCCTGTTAAGTATGCTTCAGCGTTGGATGCGTGGAATCATGTACCTGCTAAGGCACGCCACACAGATGCAAGCAAAGCACCAGTTGGTGCGCCACATTTTTTTGATGGTGGACTTTATGGGCATGTGGTTTTGCAGTCAGGCAAGAAGGGCATTGTTATTGGTACTGATGCGCCAACAAATAATTATGTTGGTGAAGTTTCTTTAACCTGGTTTGCAAAGCATTGGGGTAAAAAGTATTTAGGCTGGGCAAGTGTTTACAATGATGTTCAACTACAACTGAAAGACATGCCAAAGTAATGACAAAACAAAAAGCATTAGGTTTACTTCAGCACTACGCATACGCGGCTGTGTCTGGTGTTGTCGCGGCGTATGTTGCTGGGTATCACACACCTAAAGATTTAGGTATTGCTGTGGTGGCGGCTATTGTTGCGCCTATCTTGGTTGCCCTTGATCCTACTAACGCTTTGGTGGGTATTCATTCTGCGCCTGACATTGTAAAAATTGGTGCTGAAGCAGGGTTGAAGAACACTAAATAATTAGTCCACAAGTTGCACTATTGTTACAGGTGTGACGGAAGGGGACACTCATGCCACCTATTTGCGGTATCGCTAAAGTTTTGCATGTCATGCCTGAAGAAGATGTGCGTGCATTGTTAGCATTATTGGCTGCGCCTATTGCTGCTTCTGCAGTGTCTAGGGAATTGGAAGCGGCTGGTTACAAAACTTCTTACCAAATTGTGTACCGACACAGAACCCAAACCTGTAGTTGTGATGCTAATGACTAATTTCAGTAAACGCGTAGACAAACTATTAGCAACTGTTGAACAAGATGGTATGCCTACATCTGTACCAGTGGCTAAAGGTAAAGGTGAGTCTGGATCTGTTTGGAAACCAGGGGTTACTTTTGATGGGCATGAAGGTGAGATCACAACAAAGCCACGCACCAGCCCTGTAGGTAATTGGGATGAAGAATTAAAAGCGTGGGGTTTTGATCCTGCCCTGTTTGAAGTTGTTGAACCTGTACGGTTTAGCACTTGGCAGACTTATGATGAACGCCAACTGTGGGCTTACAAAGCCACTATCAAATCAAAGTCTGGTTTGTCTGTCACAGAATTAGATGCTTTGACTGCGCCCGTGAAGCGTGACCGTAGGAAGCCCGTAAAGCCACACACAGGCACGCACACGCTAGTTGTGCCGTTAGGTGATTGGCAGATAGGTAAAGCAGATGGTGACGGTCTAGAAGGCACTGTGGCGCGTATTGAAGCATCTATTACTTCTGTGCTGGATCGCGTGAAAGTTCTTAGGGCTATGGGCTACGACATAGGCGGTTTGTTGGTTTGTTCCCTGGGTGATCTTGGTGAAGGTTGCAAGGGACATTACGAACAACAAACATTCAATGTTGAATTAGATAGGCGTGACCAAAACAAAGTTGTGCGCAGGTTAGCCCGTAACTATTTGATGGCACTTGCACCAGAGTTTGAACGGGTAACTGTTGCGGCGGTTGCAGGTAATCATGGCGAAAACAGAAACAACGGTAAATCTTTTACTAGCAACAACGACAATGATGATGTTGCTGTGTGGGAATCGGTAGCAGAAACTTTAAGTGTGCGCCCTGAATTGTATGGACACATTAAGTGGGTGCTACCCACAGAAGAATTAAGTGTAAGTGTGCAGGTGGGTAAACAAGTTATCGGGTTAGCACACGGGCATCAGGCGCGGTCAGGTGATGTGGGCAAATGGTGGGCTGGGCAAACTCTCGCAGGTTTGAATACTGCTAGTGCAACCATGCTTCTTACTGGACACTTTCACCACTTTGTTTGTAAAGAAGTTGCTAAGGGTAAGTGGCACATTCAAGTGCCTGCGCAGGATGGCGGCAGCAATTGGTTTTCTGAAACCACTAGCAATAGTTCTACTGGTCAGGTTTGTTTCTTGTTGTCTGATAGTGGCTGGTCTGAATTGGCAATTGTGTAAATGTTAAAACCCCTGGATCGGGGAAGTGATCCAGGGGTTTTAAGTTTCTTTGTTAATTGTTTGGCAGTGACTTCTTAATTGATTCTAATAAATACTCTAAAGCCACAACACTTTGTTCTGTGTTTTTTGCTTGCATCACTTTGCGTATTGAACCATGCATTAAAGCATTGCCAGTTAAATCTAAATCTTCAATAAACTTATTTACTAAACCGTTGATTGCTACCTGCTGTTTTGCGTTCATTGTCTTGCCTTTCTGTTCTGCGCCCTGTGCGCTGTTAGTACCAGCATAAAACCTAAACAAACAAACATGCAACTTATTTACAAAAGTTTTTTTATTCCCTTTATTTCTAAGGGTTTTCTGGGCGTGTCGCGCATTCACCAGCACCAGCAAAATAGGCTGCGCCATCTATAAAGTGGTCTAGATCCTGACTAGCCGCAGTGCGTGCCAACTTTACACCAGCCATACACAATGCAACCTGAAACGCCTGGACTTCAACACCCAATACCACTGACCAAATGCGTGCAATGTTTTCATGGTTCGTTACAAAGTCACCAGCCTTACGGTTACGGTCACCATAGGTTAGGGCTTTCGCCATGTCTAAGATTTCGCCACGATCCATTGCCGCTTCTTGTAGTGCTGTTTCTAGTTGCTTAAACTGCCCCATCTGTTTCACCATCCACTTCTACATAATCTAAATCAAAATCTAAAGCGTTAATTGTTTTACACAATTCAACCACAACAAATGTTTCACACCCAGTAGCCCCACTTGCAATGCGTGAACACTCTTTACAGGCTGGTCTGAAATAAGTTTCTATGGGTGTGTGCAGTTCGCGTACACGCGCTAACGCTTCATTCGCTTTGCGCAATAGTTGCCCTGCTTCAGTCACCACAAAAGTATCTTCATCATTCCACAACTTCGCCATTAATCTGCCTTTCAATTTCCACCAGTTTGGCACGCTTCTTAACAGATCGCTTATGCCCTGTAATTTTTATTTTCTGTGGGTTGCCGTCTGCATCTGTTAGCCACAATTCAGCCAACACCACCTTGTTATTCTTTTTGCGTTTCTTACTCATAGTTGTTTCGCTTTCATAAACATAAATGTTTCAGGATGTTCTAACGCCATCTGGTTATAAATTGGTGTATCCATTTCATCTGTTGGTTTGAATTGGTCTGCTTCGTTGTAACCAGCATAGTGACCTAAGCGGTATGAGATTAAAGTGATGGGTAGTAGGGACACTATTAAAAATACATTAAGCATTTTGGCGATTCCGTTTCTGTGTTTCTGCAGACTTCGCTGCACGCACTTTTCTTTTATGTTTAGCGTCATCTGTTTGTGACATAAACACTTCATGTATTGGGTAGATGGGTGTGGCGGTGATGCCCCGTTTGGCGCGGATCACTCTGCGTTCTGCGGCTGTTGTGCCAGCCCAAATGCCATCCACTTTTACATGAAGTGAATAGTCCAGGCATGATGTAAAAATGGGGCAGGCTGAACAAACTTTGTAAAGCATTTGTTGTTGTTTTTCTTCTTGTTCGCGTGAGTCTGGAAAAAATAAATCAACAGGCAATTCTCTGCATGATGCTTCTGTGAAGTCTGGGCATTTCATTGCGCATCACTTCTGCCGTCTGTGTAACCACGCGCATACGCTTCTAGTTGTATGTTGTCACTGACTAGGTGCATGCCTGCTAGTGTGCCTTCTATTTTTGCATCTGTTATTGCGCGTGCGATTAGTCGCAGTAGTGGGTCTGTTAAATCTAACCTTGCAAATAGTTCTTCATGTAATGCTTCGCGTGATTGCGCACTATGTTGCGCCGCTTGATCGTGTATTGATTTTGCCATTTGTCTTGCCTTTCGTTTATCTCGTACCACTCTGGCACTATTCAAACCGTACACCTAACGGTAGCAAGATTAGGTGTATATACAAAAATAGTTTGAAAACCCTTGTGAATAAAGGGGGACACGCGGTATTGAAATTTAATCATTAAATAACTTGCATGTTTGTTTGTTTCGTGTAGTCTTGTCTTAACAGCCCAGGGTGGGCAGATTAGAAGGGCAAGAAAATGACAACAACACTAGACATTTCAGCAACAGACACCGCCAAGATGGTGCGCAAAGCAATCAAGAACGCTTACCCAATGGCAAAGATTTCTGTAGTTACAGATAAGTATTCAATGGGTGCGGCAATTAATGTCACCATTCTTACTGAAATGACAAACGAACAGGTTGCAGATGTAACCGACATTGCACGCCAGTTTGAAGGCGCAACATTTGATGGCACGATTGATCTTAAAGAATACAAAGTGTCTGTGCTTGATGGTCAAGATGTTCGTTTTGGTGCTGATTTTATTTTCACACACAAGGGGTGGTAAAAAATGTCAGACCCCTACGATACAACTAAATACATAACTGAATAATCAAACAAACAAACTAATGGAAGGTTAGACAATGAAACCAGAACAGGCGCAAGAACTGCGCAAAGCATTTAACAAAACACAGATAGACCAGATACCGAAACGCAATAACAAAACAGGCAACACCATCTACCTAGACTATGTTGGTCACGCACATGTAACAGACCGACTACTGCAAGTAGATCCTGAATACACTTGGACACCACTAGCCACCGACACCAACGGCATGCCAGTGCTTGATGAAGTTGGTGGGCTGTGGATCAACCTAACTGTGTGCGGTGTTACGCGCCCTGGTTATGGGTGGGCTGATGGTGACAAGGGCGGCAACGCTGTTAAAGAAGCAATTGGTGATGCAATCCGTAACGCCGCTATGCGCTTTGGTGTGGCACTAGATTTGTGGATGAAAGAACCAGCCAGCCCAGCGCAGCCAGCAACACCAGCACCAACAAAACCTGCACGCGATTCTAAGCCTGTAAAAAAACTGCCAGCGAATGTGCCAGTGGCTTTAGATGAAACTGAACGCATAACAGTTGCCCACGCTTCAATTGCTTTGGCAACAACACTTGATGCTCTGCGCATTATTTGGAATGAACACAGTGATGTGTTGGACATTGAACACAATGGCACAACGATCCGTAACTACATTGGTCAGCGCAAAGATGAAATAGAAACGGCTGGTGCATGATGGCTAAATGGCAGGCAAGCAAAAGTGACATGTCACCACGCAAACAATACATCCCAGAAGTTGATGAACAGTTGCGAGATAACGGGGTAGCGGTAAATTGCCCTAAGTGCGGTACAGGTATTGATCTAGGTAACTTGTGTGTCACACACATTAGGATTTGTGGTGATTGCTGTGGATGTTAAGGGTGCGCGTGACGGTGCAACTTTTGACTTCGCAGAAGATTGCACACGCCTAGATAATCAGGCTGAAAAAATTTATGGCTTGATGTCTGATGGTGTGTACCGTAGCCTAAACGGTATTGCCATAATCACTGGTTACCCTGAAGCATCTGTATCTGCCCGTCTGCGTGATTTTCGCAAACCAAAATTTGGTGGGCATACAGTGAACCGCAAACGCATAACTGGTGGGCTATGGATTTACCAACTACAAGTTAGGCAAGAACTATGCGGTATCCCATTGTCAGAGATCAGATTATTTGCATCCATTGTGGATACCTTAGACCCGTTGATGAACCATGTGGAAGGTGTAGAAAATGATAGTTACGCCACAAGCAATTGAGAAACGGTTAGTGGATTTGTCAAAAGAAATTGACGAAGCGCAACGGTTTCTGGATGAAGCAGAAACGGAATACTTTAATGCTAAGGGTGCGTGTGAAGTTGCTTTGGCTGAATCTAGATTGCGCATTGTTAAAGATGGTTTGAAGATGACTGTGCAAGAAAAAGAAGATGTGGCTACGGTTGAATGCGCTGTGCTTATTCGTGCCGTATACGCTTCAGAAGCGAAGGTGCGTGCTGCGCGTGGTAATGCCAGCCGTGTACGCACACAGATAGACATAGCCCGTAGTGTGGGTACATCAGTGCGTGCTGCACTAGACAACTAGAAAAGGTAAACAACATGAGTATTACAGAAACATTGATTAACAAACTGACAGACCAGGATAAGACTAGACCCCGTAGTGTTCAAACACAGGTGGGTGTTTCAGAAATCGGTGGGTGCGGTACACGGATCTGGCACAAAGTTAATGGCACTGAAGTAACTAACCCTGACACCCTGCGCCTAGCCGCGATCATGGGGACAGCGTTACACAGCATGATTGAAGAAGTGTTTGAACCTGATGAACGGTTTAAGGTTGAAACAGAAGTTGCTATTGGTGACATTCTTGGACACATTGATTTGATTGATACAGAAACCAACACCATTTGGGATTGGAAAACTACCACTAAAAATAGTTTGGCTTACTTTGGATCGCGCCAACAAATGCTGCAGGTGCAAATGTATGGCTGGCTGGCTAACCAGAACGGTATCAAGATTGACCGCGTGGGTTTAGTTGCCATTGCCCGTGATGGTAATGAAACAGACATTGTAGAAAAATCGTGGGCGTATGATGAAGCCCTAGCCCTTGAAGCGGTGAACCGTTACCACGAAATCAAACAACAGTTTGAACCACCAGCACCTGAAAAGGATGCAAAGTTTTGCGCCAACTACTGCCCGTTCTTTGGGGCTTGCGCAGGCATTGTTGAACCAACACCAACAGATGTTATTGCTAACTTGGAAATTGCTACTCTGGCTGAAGATTATAAAGACATTCAGGGGCAGATTAAAACACTAACCGCGCAACAAGATTTCATTAAAGAAAAACTTGATGGCACTACAGGTGTAACTGCTACGGGTACGGTTATTAAATGGTCACAGGTTGCAGGGCGGCAAACAACTGATGAAGCAGAAGTTGAAAAACTTTTAGGGTTTGTACCTAAGAAGCAGGGCAACGGTTACAGCCGTCTAACAATTAAGTAGTCTGCGATCTGTGGCACAATGATCCTGTGACTGGACACCTGCCAAAGATTGCTTCACCTAAATTGCCTAATGCTTTGTGTGCAGATAAACGCATTAACCCTGAATTGTTTTTTGCGGATGATTGCCAGCAACCAGATAAAACTGTGGTTGAACAGGCTAGGGCGATTTGTATTCAATGCCCAGACCGTGTGCCATGTTTGTTGTGGGGTTTGCAGAATGAAAACTTTGGCATGTGGGGTGGACTAACTGCGAATGAACGCAGAGATTTTAAGAAACGAAAACTAAACAAACTAAAACATTTGAAATTGTTGAATCTAATTTAGGGGTGATCTATGAGTGCTACACCAGAACAACGGGATGCGTTCATTGCCACTTTTCTAGATGCACTGCCTGCAGATTTACGCCCTGCCACTATCACTAGAACTATAAACAAACATTTGGCTACAGCGTTTCATAATGGCTGGAAGCCTGGGGTGTTGGCGCGTGAAGTAGCCACTGGTGTGGGTAGTGTTTCTAACCCCGTAGGTTTGGCTGTGTACCGTTTAGGTTTGCTGGCGGTAACTAAACCACAGGTGACACCTACACCGTCTGTGTTTGTTCCACAGCCGCGTGCGCCGCAGTTGCCTGATGATCTACGAAGTGAACGCAGTTTGATTTTGCGTAGGGTGGTTGCTGGTGAATTGGATGCTGATACGGGTGCAGGTTTGATTGAAAAGATTTATGCCCGATTTGCTTTAACGCAAGAACCCGATTTAGGATAACGACACATAACTTAATAACCAGTTTTTTGTTTGGTCTGGTAAAACTAAACCCGTGAGATGTATAAGCCCTAGTGAGATCGGCACAGCAGGCAACCAGTTAAATGGTTTACCACCTAGCGTAAGTTTGCTAGGTGTGGGGTATGGAACGCCCATAGCATCACAAGAGTAGTGGGCAGTCTGATTAGTATGGCTGTTAAATTCTGGCGAACCTTTGGGGGACTATGGGCAACCATAAGATTAAGAAGTTGTTACTAGATGATCTTAAGAAGTCTGGTTATTGTCGTAGTGTGTGGTCTGGTAAGTGTGTGTTGTGTAGTTTTGAAATCAAACACCGTGACTTAATTGTTAAACCTGTTGGTGATGTTTTGCCGTCTAGGTGGTATCACGCTAAATGTCTTGAAGCCTGGTTGAAGGTTGAAGGTGATCGTAGGGCTGCGGCTGGGCGTGTCGCTGGTGGTAGGCGTAGAAGCCTTGCAAATAAAGGTAAAAAATAATTAAAAAAACTTTGCCAAAACAGTTGCATGTTTGTTTGTTTTGGGTTTATGATTGAACTACAGCGCAGGGTGCGCCAAACAGAAGGGTAAGAAAATGAATCACTTTAGTCAGATCACATTAACAAACGCAATTAACGCGTGGGCAGATGGCAAACTAGATGAAACAACATTTGCTGCGTTTTTTAATTTTGTGTGGAACAAATGGAATCTTGCAATCAACAAATCAGAATTAGATTTAACAACAGAGTTTCAAGCATTTAGCAAGGTTGGTGCATAATGTTTAGCGCAGAACTAATTGAAAACAAACTATCTAAACTTCTAAAGACCTGGAACAAAGTAGATCAAGCATGGTGGGTTAATGCTGTGCAACATTCTTTAACACATGTAAACACATTCACCCTAATGGGCAGAATCACCACCAGTGGCAAAGATGAAGTTATTTACGCACATGAAGTAGTAGGTGCATAATGCAATCAACATCTTGGCAAAAAACCAGAATTCGTGCTGGCTACTACGATTTCAAAAATTTTTCTTTAATCAAGGATGAAACAAATGGGTGGTGGAATGTTTACGAATGGAACGCAGACCACACTGAAAGTACCTTTGTTTGTTCTGGACACAAGTTGTGGTACGCAGAAGTGCAATTAAGGCAGATTATTAAATTAAGGGAAGGTGTGTAATGAGTTGCCCACATGAATGGATGATTGACGAACTAGAAACCTACTGCGCCCACTGTGGCACAGTTGAATTAAAGATAGGTGAAGAAGATGAATGACACAACAAAGACTGTGGCATACCTGCTTGATGGCAATAGGTGCGTGTGCGCTAAATGTTTCCCAGGGGTAACTGCTAAATGGTGGTGGTCTTTACTGGACACACCACGATCAGAAATTTATTTGATTGATCTTACTTGTGATGAATGTGGGGTGACTATCTGATGTGGGCTAAATGGGAACAACTACCGTGGACTTCGCGCGGTGAAAAGTTTAAGACCGTTGTAGAGTTTTTGGTAATACTTGCGTTTGTGCTGGTCGGTTCTATTGAAATAAAATAGAAGTGCCGTAGGGGAAGTGCGGCAAGGGTAAGTAAAACTGAATAGATTAAAGGCTAGGGCTTGGGGTCTTAGCCTTTAGTCATTTTTGGACATAAAATAAAACTATGTCTTTCTCTGAAGCGATCCAGCAACTAATTGAAACTAGCCCTAGTGCGCGTACTGATGGTGGGGTTTGCACTTCATGGATTTTGGTAACTGAATGGGTTGATCCTGATGGGTCTGTTTGGTTGGAAGAGAACCGCACTGTTGATTTACCTGCATGGCGTAGGCAAGGTATCTTGTCTTATGTGTTAAATGAAACTGAAGATGGGCTGACAGATGACTAGCCAACACAGAAAACATAGGGGCTACGCCACGCAGCGCATAATTGCTGACTACCTACGCACCCACGGTTTCCCCTGGGCTGAACCTGTAGGCGCAGGTAGGCAAGGATCTGATGTAACGGGCACACCATGTATTGACTGGGAAGTTAAAGCCAGAACAAACTTTGACCCTGCAGGCACAATGAAACAACTACGGCAACGCGCAGTGAACGGCACAGTACCAGTGGCGGTACTACGCCTAAACGGTCAGGGTGAAAAAAGTGTGCAAGATTACTGCGCCATCATTCCGTTCAGTGTTCTTGTAGATCTACTGTTAGGGGCTGGCTATGGCAATGACACCACGCCTACTGACTAGCGAATGCGCCGCACACTATCCACGGCTATGGCATTTAGTTGAAGAATCAAGTAGCAACAGGGATGCGCGAAGGTATCCGATACTGCTAAACATGATTAACTTTTGCCAAGAGTTTGAAAACTGGATAATGATAACCAGTGAACACATGTCTATAACTTTGAACGAAGAAGCACCAACACACGCACACGAACCCCTTTATGGTGCTAACCCAATTATTGAACTGCGCCTGGAATACTTTGCAGACAACATTGGTGCGTTTCTTTTGAAGCAAGAACAGATTGCTACACAAATGTTGTGGGACTTATCAGACTGGCATGATGCGATCTTGTACCGCACCAGACCTGAAACATTACCTAAACATAATGCTAGAAGAAAATGCCCATTGTGTAGCCAGTATGCGGTCATGCAATACGGGGCAGATTTCTTTTGTGTGAACCGTGAATGCCAACACACCTGGATAGGCAAAAAGTGAACAAACAACTTAGGGCGCAACTGTGGTGGCGATCTGAAGGGTACTGCGAAAAGTGTGGATGCCACATAGACCAGAACCAGTTTGCTGCGCACCACCGCAAACTACGATCACAGGGCGGCAAAGATGACATAACAAACCTGGTAGCCTTATGCCATAACTGTCACAACTTAGGCACAAAATCGGTACACCTAAACCCTGAAGAATCATACAAACTAGGCTGGATGGTACATAACTGGCATGATCCTGTAGGTGTTCTAATTTGCACTGATGCTGGTTTGATTGTAAGTTTGAATACAGATGGTACGAAAACAAACTATAAAGAAACGGAAGTAACATGGCAGGCGAACCAACAGTAACATTCACAGGGCGTTTAGGTAATGACCCTGAAATACATTTCACACAGTCAGGGCGTGCAGTAGCAAACTGCAGCGTAGCCGTAACACCACGCACCAAAGATGGTGACAACTGGATTGATAAAGATACTTTATGGTTCAGAGTATCTTTATGGCGCAACGCAGAACCTGCAGTGAACGAACTACAAAAGGGTGACCTAGTAACTGTCACTGGCAAACTGTCACACAACTTGTATGAATCAAAAGATGGTGGCACTAAATCTTCACTAGAAGTAGATGCCGACTACATTGGTTTGATCCCCACAGAAAAGAAAACAAACGCGGATGGTCCAGGATGGTAGAAACAACAACACGCATTGAAGCGGTAAACAAAATTGTTAATAACCAATTCATTGCCACAATAGTTACCAACACTTTAACTGAAACACTGGCACAAGAACTAGATGCTTACGCTTCGTTACTCATTGATAACGGTGATGTTTACTCACAAGTCGCTGGGCTACGCAAAGCATCACAACTTTTAAGAATCAAACCTGAAACAGATTTGGAATAAACAAATGGAAAACAATGTAGTACCACTAACAGTGGATAACTCTTTTGGGCGTGCAGACTTTCAACCAGAGTACGAAGAAGCAAAGAAACGCACATACACAGACAACACCAGCCTGAAGGCTAATGGCATTGATGTGCCAACATTTCGTGTGTGGGCTGACCTGAACAACATTGTGATCCCTAGTCGTGGGCGCATACCTGTGGCTATCGTTAAGCAATACCTGGAACAACAATAATCTTGTGTGGGGTTGGGTGTTTCTGTCCGATCTGACCAGCCCCATACAACACCTTAAGGTAGGGCAAATGTTTACAAAAAAACACAACAAAGAAGAAGTGAAACTGTGGCGCATAATCTTTGACCTGCGCGAAGAACTAAAACATGCCACAGACAGGCTAGACCGCTACGCGATAGGGCGAAACAAAGTAATCAACATGCATCAGCCACATGGCGCAAACAACAGTGTGTGCATTAACTGCAGTCAGCGTTACCCTTGTCAAACCATTAAAGCGTTAAAACCTTGAACACACCAAACCTATTCTGTGCAGGGCTACTAACCTTAGTGATCCTATTGCTGTGGGTTAATCGTGACTGAACCTATACGCCAACACTATGGTGACGGTAAACGCGAACACGCAGTAACACTGGAACTAAAGAAACATTACCCCTGGGACTTTTACAAAACACCACCATTTTATTTCATGGACTATCTTGTAAACAAAACAACACCCAAAGGTTACGCCAACTACATAGGTGGCTTAGAAATCAAATGGTTAAACATGCCCAGCACAGGGCAAACAAAGTTTCCCTATCAGAAACTACAACGCATGCTTTTAACAGAGCCATTGGATGATAACCCTGAAGCGTTTAACCGTATCTGCATCAGGTACACAGATGCGTTTCTAGTCATACCAGCATTCTTACTACGATCAATGACACCAAAGTTTATGCAAACCAGGGCAGACACTAACGAATGGGATCACAACATTGTGTTCACAGCCAGCACCGATTTCCCACAGTTTCTAACCCCTGTAAGTATTAAAGAAACTTAAAACGCGCCAAAACCCTTGAAAATAAAGGGGAAAAAACTTTGCTGAAATAGTTGCGCGTTTGTTTGAATTGTGTTTATACTTGATACATAGCGCACAGGGCGCAGACTAGAAGGGCAAGATCAAAATGTACGAAGTAATCAAAACCACAGTGACACTACCAGTAACTATTAACAACGAAACACGCGAAATTGAATTCACATTCCGTAACGAAAGCGGAAGTTCAGCAGATGTAGTTGCTGTTCAAATTGGGCGTGGCGTAAAACTACACCGCGCAGAACTATCTGCAGTTTGCGAAACACCAGAAATGCTAAAGAAGTTTGGTTACCGCGCAAGTGACATTGTAGAAGTAGATGGCAAATTTTATGGCATTCAAAAAACTGCATCAGTGCGCAACCGTGTAGCACAGATCAGGGATTGGGCAGACAATGTTGCAGGCACAGGATCAGCAACACAACAGACTTACTACGGTTCACTATAAACAAACCAAAACAAAGTTACCCCACCTAACCAGTGGGGTTTCTTTATGCCCAAAACAAACACGCGCACATAATGTAAACTAGAAACTATGGCGAATAGTAAATTACCACAAGGTAAACCCACACGCGCAGGCAAAGTAGACATGCTACGCAGAGAACAACGCGTAATAGAACTACGCGCACAAGGGTGGACATGGCAACGCATAGCAGATGAAGTAGGTTACGCTTCACCATCAGCGTGCAAAACCGCATTTGATAACGCAATCAAACGCACCATGCAACCAGTAGCAGACGAAGTACGCACACTAGAACTAGAACGCCTAGATAGATTTCTTAGTTACCTATGGGACAAGATAGAACAAGGCGATCCTGTAGCCATAGATAAGGGCTTAAAGATTATGGACAGGCGTGCCAAGTATCTAGGATTAGATGCACCAGTTAAGCAGCAGGTAGAAGTTACAACATTTGAAGGTGGCACAGAACTTGATAGAGAAGTTGCCAGACTTGCCCACATTCTCGCTAACTCAACAGGTGGCAGGGTCACGGGTACTGTGGACACACCAACAGGCGAGAACCACACAACTTGAACCTGAAGGTGACTGGTCTACCTGGCTAGTGTTGGCTGGGCGTGGGTTTGGTAAAACCAGACTTGCCGCTGAATGGTTAGCGTGGCAGGCGATACGAAACCCCAAAGTGCGGTGCGCAGTGATCGCCCCTACTTTCGCTGATGGGCGTGACACTTGTGTTGAAGGTGACAGTGGGCTGTTAAGTATCCTGCGCAGGTACGGGGTATTGCGTGAACCTAACGGCTGGAACAGATCCATAGGCGAAATCAAACTAACTAACGGTAGCCGTATCAAAATCTTTAGCGCAGACGAACCAGACCGTCTGCGTGGTGCGCAACACCACTACGCCTGGTGTGACGAACTAGCAGCATTCAAATACCCAGATGTGTGGGATCAACTACAGTTTGGTTTACGGCTAGGGCAACACCCACAAACAGTAGTAACAACAACACCCAGACCCAAAGCACTTGTGCGTAACCTGGTAGCCCGTACAGATGGCACAGTAACCGTTACCAGGGGTTCAACCTTTGACAATGCTAAGAACCTTGCACCAGCCGCCTTAGCAGAACTACAGGCACGCTACGCCAACACTAGGTTAGGTAAGCAAGAACTGTATGGCGAAATCTTAGACGATAACCCCAACGCCCTATTCCACCAAACAAACATAGACCAATACAGGATAGACACAGCACCAATAGGATTACAGCGCATAGTGGTAGCGATAGACCCTGCAGTAACCGCCAACGAAACATCAGACGAAACGGGCATAATCGTTGCAGGTAAATCAAATGATGGGCAGGCATACATCTTGGCAGACCACACAACAAAATCTTCACCAATGCAGTGGGCGCAACGCGCAGTAGATGCATACCGCACCTACAACGCTGATGCCATAGTTGTGGAAGTAAACAACGGTGGTGACATGATCCCCACACTAATAGGGCAAATAGATTCAAGCGTGTATGTGAAACAAGTACGCGCAACCAGGGGCAAACAACTTAGGGCAGAACCAGTAGCCGCATGGTACGAACAAGGCAGAGTCCATCACACCAATGTGTTTGACGATCTAGAAACCCAAATGACCACATGGACACCAGACGATCCCAAAAGCCCAGACAGGTTAGATGCCCTAGTGTGGGCTTTAACAGATTTACTAGAAGGTTCAAACCTTGTAGGGTACTTGAATAACCTTGCCGTATTCTGCCACAATTGTAACTTACCTATGCCCCGTAGTTACAGCATGTGTTCAGGATGCAACGCCCCGTTACATCAAGAGTGACCACAAGAAAAGAGTGTAAATTAAATGGCGATAAGTGACCGCATCCGTACCGCACTAGGTATAGAAAAAGCAGCACCATCACTACCTGCAGGTGCGGTGACCCAAACCTTTACACAAGAAGAACTACGCGAGATCGCTAACCAGGCATACCAAACTGGTGTGTTCCAAGAAATAAACCGTAACCCCTTTTATGCTGCTACACCATTTGGACCAGGTAACCCTTTAACACCTGCGGCTATTAACCAAGTTGGTGAAGATGGCAGACCAGACCCACGCAGGTTTGAATACCCTGTTGCATGGAATGTGTTTGTTACTGAACAACGCCTAGTACCGTGGAAGGCTTTACGCCTAGCCGCAGATCAGATAGACATTTTGCGCAGGTGTGTTGAAGTGTTGAAATCTAAAATGGCTGGCATGGACTGGGACATTACCTTTTCAGATAGTGCTAGTGAACTGTTTGCTAAAGGTTCAGACAAAAACCATGTACGCGCTATGCAAGATGCCCGTGACGAATACGGTGACGAAATCACACGCGCCAAAAACTTTTGGCAAACACCAGACCGCATCAGTGGGCTAGGGTTCAAAGACTGGCTAAACATGGCACTAGAAGATCTACTGGTACTAGATGCTTTAGCGATCTATCCACACCCAGACCTTAAAGGTGAACTACATAGTTTAGAAATCATAGATGCATCAACCATCAAACCCGTACTAAACGAATACGGTACACGCCCTGTAACTGGACCAGCGTACCAACAAATCTTGTACGGATTCCCACGCGGCGAATTTTTACCAACATCAGATGACCCAGACTTAGATGGCGCATTCAGTGCAGATGAACTAATTTATTTGAAACGCAACCACCGCACCTGGACACCATACGGTTACAGCCCTGTTGAACGCGCACTACCAGTAGCAGACATTTATGTTAAACGCCAACAATGGTTACGCGCAGAATACACCAATGGTGTAATGCCAGACATGATGCTGAAACCAGATAAAACTTTCAATGTCACACCAGACCAACTGCGTGCCTATGAAAACATTTTGAATGATGATCTTAGTGGGCAGATTGAACAACGCAGACGGGCTAGGATTCTGCCACCAGGTTTAGACCCTGTAGATAACACGGGGCATAGTGAAAAGTTTAACGACACTTTAGATACTTATTTGATTACTTCTATCACTGGACACTTTGGGGTTTTGCCTACAGAGATTGGTTACAGTGGTGCAGGTGGTTTAGGTAGCAGTGGACACCAACAAGGTGAAGCAGAATCGGCTAACCGTTTAGGTTCTGAACCGTTACAGAAATGGATTGAACAGCAACTATCTGACATTAGTTACCGCTTCTTAGGTATGCCACGCGAACTTGTATTCAGGTTTGTTTCAGGTAATGAGTCGGACACGCAAGAAGGCGCAACGCGTAGACAAGTGGAAATCAACAGTGGGCAACGCACCCTAAACGAAGCAAAAGCAGAACTAGGTTTACCACTAATTGATTCACCCTATGCTGACATGCCTATGATCCATGCTGGTGCTAATGCGTTCTTTATCAGCCCTGAAGGTATCATTGCTGTGGGTACTGACACCGCTACCCCTGCAGATACACCAACTAACCCTATTGAACCTTTAGATAACCCTGTAGATGAAGATGCTGTGGTGGTGGCTGACAATGCGCAGGCACAACAGGCTGAAGTTAAAGCGTTTCTAAAGTGGGCTAAAAAGTCACAGGATCGCGAATTTGAATTTGTCACAGTGGACACCATGCAAGGTATGGCATTAAACGCGGCATACAAAACTGGTGACAGTGAACTTATTAAAGCCCTTGTGGATGGTGTTCTAAAAAAAGTGTAAGCCCTAGAAATGGGGCTAAACAGGAAACCATTAACCGTAATGCGCTTCTGATACTTTCAGCACTACGCGCTATGGGTGATGGTGACAGTATTGCCAAAAAGTTTATTGACTCTCATGGTGCGGCTTACGCGAAATCACCACAAGTTGATTCTGCTAGGGCGTGGGCTAACCTAAACATTAAACTTAATGACAAACAACTTGAACAAGTTATGGCGCAAGTTTATGGTTCAGGCTGGGCGTTTGGGCAGGCTGATGCGCAACAAGAGTTAGGTTTACTGTCTGGTGATCCGTGGGCTAACTGGCAACCAGGTAACGAAGGTGCGGCGGCGTTAATTGATCCACCTAACGGGCTGCAGTCTTTACTGGATTCGCGTGGCATAACTGTGCAAGGTATTTCTGCTTCAATGCTTGACCGTATCGGTACACAACTTGGTGCTAGTTTGTCGCAGGGTTTAGGTATTCAACAAACGGCAAGCATGGTTAATGGTGTGTTGAATGATCCTGCTAGGGCTATGGTTATTGCGCGTACTGAAACCGCTAACGCACTTATTCAATCAAACTTGGAACAATACAGGGCTGAAGGTGTGGGCGCACTTGAATGGCTAGTAGGTGACCCGTGTGATGTGTGTGCAGAGAATGATGGGGTTATTGTTTCCCTGGGTGACGATTTCCCTAGTGGCGATACTGAACCACCAGCGCACCCTAATTGTGTGTGTGATGTTGCACCTGTTGTAGATGAAGATGGTGGCACTGTTGAAGCACCTGTGGAAGAACCACCTGTTGAAGCACCTGCTATTGAAGAAGTATCTGTTGAAGGTGCAGACAATGTGATACATGATGGTGTGGTAGATGAAGCACCAACTACATCATTAGAAGATGAATTAGCGCGTACTGAATTTATCCCTGGGCAATGGGTAGAAATGTCTGCAGAACGGGCTGTGCAAAAAGAAGTAGACGAATTACTGTCAAGCATTTATTACACCCGTATGGCGCAAACACAAGGCATAGAAGCGGCGCAAAGAAGTGCTGAACGCATGGTTAAATTTGATAAACAAACACAAGCATTTTTGAAGAACGGCAAAATCTTAAAAAATGGCAGTATTCAAATTAAGGTTTACAACAAAAAGTTAAACCCTAAATTTATTAAACGCTTAACTGATCGTTTAGAAAAATTACAAGCCGCTAATCCTAGAGATGGCATGACACTACATTTAGGTGGCGTTAAAGCAAGAAATGTATACGGGCATGCAATTGCTGGTGATCATGACATTAGATTAAGCCCTACTCATTTGTTAAATGAAGAAGGCACTAAGCCTAATCTAAAAACGGCTGGTGATTACAAAATGCCTTCATTGGCTGATGTATCACAAATGGAATACACCCTTACGCATGAGTGGGGTCACGCCATTCAGGGCAATAACGAAAACTTAGTTATTAAAAAACTTTATGATCAAAACAAAGAATTAGGGTTTGTTAGTGGCTACGGGTTAAGTAAAACTTGGGAAATGTATGCAGAATGTTTTGCTGAATGGTTTAACACTGCAGGTAAAACAGATAACGCGTTTGTTCAATTGGCGGCTAAAGAATTTGGGTGGAAAGCATGACAGAAGAAACTTGTTTGAACAACATTGATTTAGCAGAAGAAACATTAAGTAACCTGGTACATCTGGCAGACGAAGGTTATGAAGGTGCGCAACAAGAATTAGATAAGCGCATTAAATCTTTACCTGAATAGATAAACACACCACAAGTGTGGCAAAATAGACCATAACCAATAAAGGGGTAAAACATGGCGTTAGTGCATACAAACACAACTGTAAATACATCAGCAAAGGTTCTTGTTCAAATACCTGGCGGTGTACCTTACACTGCAGTGCAGGTTTTCAATAACACAGGCGCAACCATTTATGTAGGTGATCCAACTATTACCGCAACTGGTGCAACAGTTGGCAATGGCATCACAAACGGTTCAAGTCTACAAATTTGGCTTAACGCTAATGATGCACTTTATGTTATTTGTGCTTCTTCACCAGCAGGGTCTGTTTCTGTTTTGTATTCTGGGGTCTAAATGCAACCAGGCGTATTAAACATTACGATCCCACAAGGCACAGACCAGTCATTTAGTTTCACTATTGCTGGCACAGACCTAACAAGTTACACAGCGAAACTACAGGCACGCACACAATACGGTGCGCCCACAGCGTTTGTAACTTTAACAAACAGTAGCGGTATCACCCTGGGTAATGGTTCTTTTTCTTGGACTTTCACGAACGCGCAAACTAACACTTTCCCTTTGGGGCGGTGGGTTTACGATTTTGAAATAACATCAGGTGGCGGTCAAGTAACGCGACTAATTCAGGGATCTATGACAGTTACACCACAGGTGACACAATGAGTGACATAACTGTTGTTAGCACACCTGTTATTGTTGAAGTTTCGCCACAGGTTTACACAGTCACAGTTTCTAGTGTTGGTGCGCAAGGTGCTACTGGTGCTGCAGGTGTTGTCGCGGCAACATCACCAATAACTTACAATTCTGGTACACAAACTGTTGGCATTGATCAAACTGCTATAGCCATTAGTGGTACACAGATTACTTCAGGCACTATTGATTCTGCCCGTATTCCAACACTTAATCAAAACACCACAGGCACAGCATCTAATGTGACTGGCACTGTTGCTGTGGCTAATGGTGGCACAGGCAAAACAACACTTACTTCAGGTCAGGTAGTTGTAGGCAACGGCACAGGTGCAGTTACTGCAATACCTGTAACAACTAACGGTTCAACTGCTTCAGCCCTTGTGCAATTAGATGTAACGGGTAGTTTAAGTGTTGCTTCAGGTACTTTAGGTAGAGTTTCTGCAGGCACTGGCGGCATCACAACAACTGGCAACATTACAACAGGTGCAGGTAAAGCAGTAAATGTTGTTGCAACAGGTGGTGGCACTTCTGTAATCACCGCACAGGGCGCAGTTAATCTTTCACTACCTGCAGGGTCAGGCACACTTGCACTAACTTCAGGCAACATCACAGGCACTGCCGCAAATGTTACTGGCACTGTTGCAATTACTAATGGTGGAACAGGCGCAATCACAGCATCTACCGCTTTAACAAACTTAGGTGCAGTAGCAACAACTTTAGTAGGCGCAGTTAATGGTGTCGCTTCACTAGACGGATCAGGTTTAATACCTACTAGCCAACTACCACCACTAGCAATTAGTGATACTTTTGTTGTTGCTTCGCAGGCGGCTATGTTGGCTTTGACTGCGCAGGTGGGTGATGTTGCTGTACGCACTGACACTAACCAAACTTTTATTTTACAAACTTCACCGCCAACAGTTTTGGGTAACTGGGTTCAGATCCTGACACCACCAGCAATTACTTCCATTACCGCTTCTTCACCTTTGACTGGTGGCACGATCACTAGCACTGGCACTATTGGTATTAGTGATGCAAGCACTACGGTTAAGGGTGCGGTGCAATTAACTGATTCAACTGCAAGCACCAGCACCACAACAGCGGCTACCCCTAATAGCGTTAAAACTGCATACGATTTAGCAAACGGTAAAGTCAGTTCAGTATCTGGAACATTACCAATTTCTGTAACAACGGGCGTAACACCTACGGTCAGTATCGCTTCAGCCACTACTACAGTTGCAGGTGCAGTTCAATTAACCGATTCAACTTCATCTACATCTACCACAACAGCCGCAACACCAAACAGTGTTAAAACTGTTGCCGATTCTGATGCACTAAAAGCACCACTAGCATCACCAGCATTAACTGGTACACCAACTACAACAACTGCGGCAGTGGATACGAACACTACACAGATCGCTTCTACTGCGTTTGTTCTTGGTCAGGCTTCAGCCACAACTCCAGTGATGGATGGCACTGCTGCGGTTGGAACTTCAACCAGATACGCTCGCGCAGATCATGTGCATGGTAGTGACACCAGCAAAGCATCACTTACAACTTCTAACACTTTCACAACTGGCACACAGATTATTGCTACTGGTGCAGATGCCACTGTTGGTTTAAGAGTCAAACGCAACAGCGCAACACAGTCAGCAAACATTCTTGAAGTCACACAATCTGATGGTTCAACGATTCTTGCCAAGATTGATTCTGCTGGTGCTATTACTACGCCAAACATTACAGATACCGCTTTAAGTACGGCTGGCATTGTCACTAACACAAGTGCAGGTTTGTTGGGTACGACTTCGCTAGTACCTATTGGCAATGCTGGTACTGGTCACACCTACGGTGCGGCACTTGTCGGTAAAGCGGTTCTTATTACTTCGCCAACTAAAGCAACAAACGACACAACCCCAGAAGCAGTATTCAGAAACTCTGCTGGCACTATTCAATATTTCAATGTTGAAGCAGACACAACTTACGCTTTTGACGGGATGTTACAGTTAAATACAAAATTGTCGGGTACTGTTGCTTCTGCCCGTTTGTCACTTATCTATTACAACACTAGCGCTTTAACCACATTAACTGAACAGTCTGCCCGTCTAATCTTTAATGCTAATCAAACTTCTTCAACTTATGTCAGCGTAGGTGGTGTCAATGCGGCGAATACAAATGCCGATGGCACTATAACTTCAACGGCGGCACTTACCTATCACATCAACTTCCGAGGTTTTATCCGCACCAATGCGACAACTGCTGGTCGCATTAACATTGGCGCAACTCAGTCTGTTGCTG
>Ga0114964_10000361_pt1 | contig 35559 bp, 37 predicted proteins | sample C_131016_MF_Meta_FD_92638 | JGI IMG/M metagenome (GOLD analysis project Ga0114964, IMG submission 92638) | Freshwater microbial communities from Lake Croche, Canada to study carbon cycling - C_131016_MF_MetaG | ecosystem: Environmental > Aquatic > Freshwater > Lake | place: Lake Croche, Canada...
GCCAGTCATGAACTCCCACACAGCATCCCAGACAACGTAAAAAATATATTAAAAGAACTACATTTGCAAAGCGGAGAACTCTCAGCATGAACCAATGGCTAAAACAACACCTTCAGCCATTGAAAATGGTGCTCGGCCGGATGCGTCAAAACTTATTAGGCACGGTGTTAATCTGTTGCGTCATGGGCGTCACTCTCTCACTGCCAGAAATTCTATACACGATTGTCGACAATCTTAGTCATGTGGCTGGCAATATAGAAGGTAAGCCACAATTGAGCTTATTTTTGAAGCTCGACATTCCCAATAGTGCCAAAGAAAAAATTGTTGATAAATTAAAAAAACACCCAGACATTAAGTCATATGAGTTCGTCAGCAAAGAAAGCGCCTGGGAGCAATTTCAACAAAATGCAGGAACCGCCGACATCACTGGCAGCTTGAACAAAAACCCATTGCCAGATACTTTTTTATTAATACCCAAAGACCTTCACCCTGAAACTATTCAAAGGTTGCAGCAAGAAATGCAACAATGGGATGGCGTGGATCTAGCGCAAGTCGATTCAAATTGGATTAAACGCTTAGATACGGTGATCAAATTAGGTAAAAAAGCGATTTTTGTCCTAGTCGCCCTCCTTGGTTTTGCTTTAATCGCGATTGTAGGAAACACCATCCGCTTACAGATATTGACGCAACTTGAAGAGATTGAAGTCAGCAAGCTCATCGGAGCCACCAATGAATTTATACGTCGCCCCTTTCTATATGAAGGAGTTTTATACGGGCTTGGCGGGGGAATCGCTGCTTGGATAATCGTGCTCTTGGTCGTCAGCTTATTCAACACCTCGATCACGCAAATTGCTGACTTATATGCAAGCGAATTTAAGCTTGCGATGCCAGGGCCATGGATTACGCTAGTCATGCTCCTGAGTGCGATTTGCTTAGGCTGGCTGGGATCATTCGTCGCAGTTAATCGATCATTAGCCAAGATTGAAAAACTATAACTCCGTCGACGCTCGGTGAGGTTAATGATCGTTAAGCACTTAAATCCATGAAACTGACCAGGATAACTCGCGCGCAAAAAATTGCAGCGCTTAATGCTCATGCAAATGGCCAGCATCAAAACTTTTACCTCCCGCCAAAAGGAGATGTTCATCTAAACATCCGCATCAGTCGTAACTCCATGATTGCGATTCTCGTTTCATTATTCATCCACGCTGTTGTGCTATTTTTTGTCTTGCCTCAAGTGATCAAACCCACAAGCGTTTTTCCTAAACCTCAGGCAATCACTATCACGCTAGAAAATCCTAAACCACAGATACTGGCAGAACCAAAACCTGAAACACCGCAACCAAGCAAGCCTGAACCTAAGCACAAAAAAGAGACGCCTACTCCACGGGTCATTGCCACGCAGAACCCTCAAAATAACACGCAATTTCAAACGCCCACTAAATTGCCAGAACCTTCACATCCGACGCCAACGGACCAGCCAACCGACATGATGGCCTTAGTGAATGCGAATCGCCAACGTAGACAAGCAGAAGAACAAACTGCACAAGCGGCCACAGCAAAAGACCGTGGCACGCCAAACGAAGATCAAAGAGATGCAGTGATTAAGAAGAATTTAGCGCAAGAAGGCTCCAACGGCATTTTTCAAATCCGAGAAATCGGTTTGCATACAGCGCAATTTAGTTTCAAAGGCTGGAAGACCAATTACAACAATGCGCGACTTGAAATCTTCGACGTTGAATCTAGGCCAGGTGAATCAATTCAACTGGCCGTGGTTCGAAAAATGATCATGATTATTAGAAAAGAATATAGCGGAGATTTTGAATGGGAATCTCAGCGACTTGGTCGCAGCATCACCAAATCAGCAAGGATAGAAGATACCGCCGACTTGGAAAGTTTTTTAATGCGAGAAATGTTTCAGAACTATGGTTTTAGATAGGCTAAGATCTAACTTTAGTAAAAATAAGTGCCATGAGCGTGATCAACGCAGCGCCAGACAAGTAAAAACCGACATAACTTAATCCATAAGCCCCCGCTAGCCAAGTTGCAATAAATGGCGCAAAAGAGGCCCCAAGAATCCCCGCAAAATTAAACGTAAGAGATGCCCCGGTATAGCGCACTTGCGTTGGGAACAACTCCGATAGCATGGTTCCTAGTGGGCCATAAGTCATGCCCATCAAACCTAATCCTAGACACAAGAATAGCGTGATTTTGAGGACATCCCCTGAATCAAACAAAGGAACCATCAAAAAGCCAAAGATTGCAATCGCTACTGATGCGCCGATCAGCACGACTTTTCTTCCGAACTTGTCGGCCAGCAAAGCAGAAAAAGGAATCGCTAATCCAAAAAACAAGACCGCAAAAAGTTGTATCGATAAAAATTCACGACGAGAAAATCCTAAATGACTTGTCGCCCAGCTTAAGGTAAACACCGTCATCAAGTAGAATAAGACAAAGGTTGCCAGGGCAATAAAGGTGCCTAAAAACAAATGTCGACCATGCTCTTTAAACACGGTGACCACCGGGATCTTGACCCGCTTATTCGATTTAAGAGACTCTAAAAAAGCAGGGGTTTCAGTAATGTTTAATCGAACATATAAGCCGACCAGGACAAGCAACGTGCTCGCTAAAAACGGAATACGCCAACCAAAATCAAAAAATTGTTCATTCGTTAAGGTGTCGCTCAAAAAGAGAAAAATACCACCTGACATCAGAAACCCAATGGGAGCGCCAAGTTGCGGGAACATGCCATACCAAGCACGTTTATCCGCTGGGGCATTTTCTGTCGCAAGCAAGACCGCCCCTCCCCACTCCCCGCCCAAACCAAGTCCTTGGCCAAAACGACATAGCGTCAGTAAAAGCGGCGCCGCCACCCCAATGCTGCTAAAAGTCGGCAACAAGCCAATCGCCACTGTAGACAAGCCCATGGTCATCAATGCCGCCACTAAGGTGGCTTTTCGACCTATTCGGTCGCCAAAATGGCCAAAAAAAGCAGAGCCTAATGGCCGTGCAAAAAAAGCAATGGCGAACGTTGCCAAGGACTGCAGCATGGCACTTGTTGGATTTGATGAAGGGAAGAACAAAGCCGGGAATACGAGTACGGCGGCATTCGCGTAGATATAAAAATCAAAAAACTCAATGGTGGTGCCAACGAGACTCCCCAATAGAATTTTTCCTTGAGAGTTTGCTTGCACCATACTCGCTTCTTTGTTCATTGATGTTCCACCGTATTTATTTTGTGCGATTGTACCTGAATCGATTCGATGGCTCTTCAGGTTCAATGAATTAAAACATTGGAACTTTTAAGGACTAGCACTCTCAAAGTGAGAGTGCTAGAATTAGCATCATGTTAAAAGGTGAATCCATGACAAATGCCCTAACTTTACCGATTCCATCAGCTTTAGATAGCTTGGACCAGTATATGCGCACCATCAAAGCATTCCCCGTTTTAAGTGCGGAGGAAGAGTTGGATTATGCAACGCGCCTCAGAAATAACAATGACATTGAGGCTGCAAAAGCGCTGATTGTGTCTCATCTTCGTTTGGTCGCCAGTATTGCACGTGGCTATTCTGGCTACGGATTGCCGCAAGCCGATTTAATTCAAGAAGGCAATATTGGCCTCATGAAAGCCGTCAAACGCTTTGATCCTTCACGTGGCGTTCGCTTGGTTTCCTTTGCGATGCATTGGATTAAAGCAGAAATTCATGAATATATCGTTCGTAACTGGCGATTGGTTAAAATTGCCACAACCAAGGCGCAACGCAAGCTGTTCTTCAATTTGAGAAGCATGAAAACTGGCTCAGGTAGCTTACAGCCAGATGAAGTTGCGCACATTGCACGAGAGCTAAAAGTAAAACCTGAAGAGGTGCTGGAGATGGAGGCCCGCCTTAACGGCCATGAAATTGCACTCGAAGGGAATAGTGATGATGATCATGAAGACAGCTTTAGCCCAATTGCTTACTTAGAAGACGAAAGTCCTGAGCCTTCAGAGATGCTATCAGCACTTGAGGAAGAGCATTTAGAAACGACTGGATTGGCCAATGCGCTTAGTAGTTTAGACGAGCGTAGCCGCAGAATTGTTGAGGCTAGATGGTTAAAACCAGATGGCAGTGCAACATTACATGATTTGGCAGATGAGTTTGGGGTCTCTGCAGAACGGATTCGTCAAATTGAACAAAAGGCGATGGAAAAAATGAAAGTTTCTTTAGCTGCTAGTGCACATTAAGTCGATAGTTAAACAATAAAAAAGCTGCCCATGGGCAGCTTTTTTATTTTGGGCGCTAGACCCAGTAATCTTTTAGTGGAAAAAAATCACTGACAAAGCGCTAAACCAAGCAAATGCAATTAAAGCAATCAGCATGGTGAGTGGCAAATTATCGAATGTGAAATATTTTTTCATATCAGGCCCGCTTTCAATGGAATATAAATTCTGAAAATGTATTTTATTCGCTTAGGCTAGCAAGGACAACCCAAGACTATGACTAAACCTGCTTATTTGATCTTCGTTTGATCTGGCTCAATTGGCATAGAAGACTCATTAGTCTTGCTAAATGGGATCATCGGATCATCGTCATCCATCAAAATTCTTTGAGCAGGCCCGTCAAGATCATCGTACTGGCCACTTTTAATAGCCCAAAAAATGCCGCCAGCAGCTAAGCCAACAAACACAATCGTTAATCCCAACTGAAAAAATAGAGCACTTAAACTCATGCAACTAATCCTTATTTAAAGCAATCAAACTTCATGATTGTGATCATACTCTGATCCAGAATAAGAGAATTGATTTATATCAGTCATGCCCCTTAGACTCAATCCATGCGTGCTTTCTGCTATTATTCTGTTTTAGCTAACGTGATTTTTTATGCAAACAAACACCACCAACCACCCCCGTCCAATCAACATTAAGTTGCATCAGAAATCGCACCTGTTAGAAATTGCTTTTGATGACAATACGGAATGCATGCTTTCATGTGAGTTTTTGCGGGTTTACTCGCCCTCGGCTGAAGTGCGAGGTCACGGCTTGGGCCAAGAAGTATTACAAGTCGGTAAAGAAACCGTCAACATCACAGCGATCGAACCGGTTGGCCAATATGCCATCAAATTGATTTTTTCTGATGGGCACGATACGGGCCTGTTTTCTTGGGAATATTTGTACGATTTAGCCCGCAATTACGAGGCACTTTGGTTAGAATACATAGGCAAGTTAGATGCCGCAGGGATTAAGCGTCAATCTAACTCGGCATAATCAACGAGGCACAAACAATGTCAAATTCAGATCAAACACATTTTGGGTTCAAGACCGTCAACGAAAGCGAAAAAGCTAAAAAAGTTGGCGAGGTTTTCCATTCCGTGGCGCGCAAGTATGATTTGATGAATGATGTCATGTCTGCCGGCTTACACCGCACTTGGAAACGCTTTGCGGTTGAAATTAGCGGGATTAAAGCGGGAGACAAAGTGTTAGATGTCGCAGGAGGCAGTGGCGACTTATCCCGTTTGTTCTCAAAAAAGGTGGGGGCCACAGGCCAAGTCATTCTCACTGACATTAATGCCTCCATGCTGGCTGTAGGCCGTGATCGATTAATTGATGACGGCGCTTCAGTCCCGGCGTTGCAATGCGATGCAGAAAAACTCCCATTTCCAGAAGGTCACTTTGATTGCGTGATTGTGGCTTTTGGCCTTCGCAACATGACCCATAAAGACAAAGCACTCGCTGAAATGCGCCGCGTGCTCAAAGTGGGTGGTCGCTTACTCGTCCTAGAGTTCTCTCAAGTATGGAAACCATTGGCGCCACTTTATGACGCCTATTCATTTAAGTTACTTCCAATCATGGGCAAGCTTTTTGCCAAAGATTCGGATAGCTATCAGTATCTTGCTGAATCTATCCGCATGCACCCAGATCAAGAAACCTTACGTCAAATGATGTTAGATGCAGGACTTGGCAAGGTCGACTATTACAATCTTGCCGCTGGCGTGGTTGCCTTGCATAAGGGATGGAAAGTCTAATTTTCTATGTTTAAGCCATTATTAACCCGCTTATTGCATCATCTCTTCACTCAGAATCAATGGGCGCGTGGCGAACTTTGGCCTTTTGTTGGAAAAACAGTCCGCTTTGATGTGCCTCCATTGAGTGCTAGCCTGGTGATATTAGAAGATGGCGGTTTAGCCATGGCAGGCGAAGTATCCAATGCCGATGCAACAATACAAATTTCGCCATCGCTCGCATTAAGACTGCTAGCGAAGGATGCCAATGCGATGTCGCAAGTGCGCATTGACGGAAATACCGACTTAGCAAAAGCCTTGGCCAAAGTCCTACAAAGTATGAAATGGGATTACGAAGAAGATTTGAGTAAAATCATTGGCGATATCCCGGCCAATAAAATTAGCCAATTTGCTCAAAAGACCGGGCAAGAAGTCAAAGTGCAGGCGATTAACATTGCAGAAATGGCCGCAGAATATTGGCAAGAAGAAAATCCAATCATCACAAAGAAGCGGCATGTAGAAGCTTTTGTCAATGAAGTGGATGCATTACGTGATGATGTCGCGCGTATTGAAAAGCGGTTAGCTAAATTGCTTAAAAAAACCAACCCCCATGCAATTGCATCCAGTTAACCTTCAGGCATAGAAAATATAAGATGCGTTTTTTTAGACTCCTCAAGATCATCTTTGTCTCACTCAAGTTCGGCCTAGATGAGTTTGCACTTGCCCATAGCAAATTTAAACTGCTGCGCCATCTCGTCCAAACCCTATTTTTTTTCCGCAACACTAAAAGTCCACGTGGGGAACGACTTCGTTTAGCCCTCGAAGCGCTTGGGCCCATCTTTGTAAAATTTGGCCAAATGCTCTCAACGCGTCGCGATCTCATCCCACTCGACATTGCGGATGAACTCGCAAAATTGCAAGACCAGGTGCCCCCATTCGACTTCACCTTAGTTGAAAAAATCTTAATCGAGACCTATCAAAAACCCGTTGATCAAATCTTCAGCCAATTTGATGAAACCCCCATCGCCAGCGCTTCGGTTGCGCAAGTGCATTTTGCCCATTTGATCAATGGCAAACCGGTCGCCGTTAAGATCTTAAGACCCGGGATCGCAAGTGTTATTCAAAAAGATATTAAATTATTGGATACGGCTGCCTGGCTCATCCAAGTATTACTAGCAGATGGTAAAAGATTACGTCCACGGGAAGTGGTCGCTGACTTTTCACAACACATCAATAACGAACTCGACCTCATGCTAGAAGCGGCCAATTGCAGTTTGCTGGGCCGCAACTTTCCTAATAGCCCATTACTTCAAGTCCCAGAAGTCTATTGGGATTGGTGTCACGAGCAGGTCATGGTGATGGAACGCATGAATGGCACCCCTGTCAGCCAAGTAGAAAAATTACGCCAAATGGGCTTGGATATGCCAAAACTCGCCCGTGATGGGGTTGAGATTTTCTTTACGCAAGTATTTAGAGACGGCTTCTTTCATGCCGACATGCATCCTGGCAACATTCAAGTAGCCAATGATGGCCGCTACATCGCGCTGGACTTTGGCATTATGGGGACACTGACCGAAACCGATAAGCAATATCTCGCGCGTAACTTTCTCGCTTTCTTTAGGCGTGATTACCGCGAAGTTGCACAAGCGCATATTGAATCAGGCTGGGTTCCAAGTGATGTATCAATCGACCAGTTTGAAACCGCAATCCGAGCGGTGTGTGAGCCAATCTTTAACAAACCACTTAAAGATATTTCATTTGGACGGGTGCTCATTCGCCTTTTTTATACCGCAAGAAGATTTGGCCTCGTCATTCAACCGCAGCTGACCATGCTCCAAAAAACGCTACTCAATGTAGAAGGATTAGGCCGGGACTTAGATCCAAATTTGGATCTTTGGAAAACGGCGCAACCATTTCTAGAGCGGTGGATGTCAGAACAAATTGGGTGGCGCAGTATTTTAAAACGGATCAAAACAGAAGCGCCGCATTGGGGAGCTGTTTTACCCACGCTGCCTCGCAAAATCGATGCTTTTTTGACCCAAGATCTCAAGCAGTCTACTGAATTAAAACAAGAACTCCTGCGTTTAAAAACAGAACACCATAAGCAAACGCGATTAGTAAAACTCTTAGTCGCGGTGACCATCGGTCTTGCATTGTTCTGCCTTGTCCAACTCAAAAACGCTTAGCCATAAAAAACGCTATCGACAAAGATAGCGTTTTTTAACAGCCGATCAACTCACCAGCCCATGGACTTCACAAAGGCATACAAAGCCAACACGACAACTGTCACCATCCCAAGAAAAACTGCAATGCCTTGCCATCCAAAAAATAACATGTGTCCACCCCTCAACGTGCACCTAAAAAGGTGTGATACGAACAAATAAATCTGATATCCAGATTAAATCTTAGCCATCCTAGAGGCCTGGGCTTTGATTTACATCAAACATCGTATTGTTAGTCACGCTGACAATCATAATAGATGAAAAATCAGAAACTGGAAGTTTGGCAATCCCATCCAGCTAAGCTACAATTAACACTTAGCTTTTTGAGTTATAACCATATTTTGCGAAGTTGCACCTGCCGTCCCCTACATTCGAATCGCCTGTGGCGCGAGTTAAAGCGCGCGACATTTCCCTAGCCATGACCTCCCCTAAAAAAGTTTTCATCAAAACCTTTGGTTGTCAGATGAACGAATATGACTCATCACGGATGGCTGACATGCTTTTATCCTCCGATGGCATGGTAGAAACATTGACGCCTGAAGATGCAGATGTCATTTTGTTGAATACTTGCTCAGTGCGCGAAAAAGCTGAAGACAAAGTGTTCAGTCATTTGGGACGATTCATTCCGCTTAAAGAAAAAAATCCAAACTTAGTGATTGGTGTTGGCGGCTGCGTTGCTTCACAAGAAGGCGAAAACATCATCAATCGTGCGCCTTATGTTGATATTGTTTTTGGTCCTCAAACGCTACATCGCCTGCCTGAAATGATTAAGAAAAATCAATCTAGCGGCAGATCACAGGTCGACATCAGCTTCCCCGAAATTGAAAAATTTGACCACTTACCTCCACCCCGTGTTGAGGGGGCAAGCGCTTTCTTAAGCATCATGGAAGGCTGCAGCAAGTACTGCAGTTTTTGTGTGGTCCCATACACCCGAGGAGAGGAAGTTTCTCGCCCATTTGAGGCCATTCTTACAGAAGCCGTGCAATTAGCAGATCAGGGCGTTAAAGAAATTACGCTACTTGGGCAAAATGTGAATGCTTATCGTGCCGATTACCAAGGCGATACGGCAGACTTGGCCTTGCTCATTGAGACCATTGCCGAGATCCCGCAAATTGAACGTATCCGATTTACGACCAGCCATCCAAATGAAATGAGCGAACAGTTGATCAATTGTTTCGCCAATGTCCCTAAACTTGCGGCACAACTTCATTTGCCGGTGCAGGCGGGTAGCGACCGAATTTTAATGGCGATGAAGCGCAATTACACGACGCTTCAATTCAAATCGATCATTCGAAAATTGCGTGCTGCCAATCCTGAGCTTACCTTCACGTCTGACTTTATTATCGGCTTCCCTGGCGAATCTGAAACCGACTTTGAAGCGACGGTCAAGCTCATGCAGGAGGTTGGCTTTGATGCGAGTTTTAGCTTTTTGTATAGCCCTCGCCCTGGCACCCCAGCTGCTTTTCTCCAAGACGATGTGACCGAGGCCACCAAACTTGAGCGATTAGCAAAATTACAAGCCATTAACGAAGCCCAAGCCAAGGCCATTTCTGAAAAAATGCTAGGAACGGTTCAGCGCGTTTTAATTGAGGGGGCGTCATGGAAAGATGCCACATTGCTTGCGGGCAAAACGGACAACAATAGAGTGGTGGATATTGAAGGCGACGCTAAACTCATTCACCAATTTGTGCATGTGGAAATCACAGATGTTTCTAACCCGCGCCGCTTAGTTGGCAGAATTATCTAATCATGGAAATTACCTTACAACCTGAAGACAATCATCGCCTGGCCAATTTGTGTGGCCCATTGGATGAGAATCTAAAACAAATTGCGTCAGCGCTTGAGATTGACATTGCAAGGCGCGGGGCGCATTTTAAGCTTAAAGGCGATAAAGAACACACGCGCTTAGCGGCGAAGCTTTTAGAAGATTTCTACGCACGCTCAAAACAAGCTATTGACCTAGAAGACATTCAATTAGGCTTAGTAGAAATTAACAAACTTAATCCAGAGGTGGTCACGACGACTGCCATGCCAACCTTAATGACAAGGCGCGCTGATTTACATGGTCGAACACCACGCCAAGTCAGTTATTTGCAGCAAGTTCAAGATTACGACATCACCTTCGGTATTGGACCGGCTGGGACTGGTAAAACGTACCTTGCCGTTGCATGCGCTGTCGATGCGCTCACGCGCGATAAAGTAAAAAGAATTGTGTTGGTCAGACCCGCGGTTGAAGCTGGCGAGCGTTTAGGCTTTTTGCCTGGGGATTTGTCTCAAAAAGTCGATCCCTATCTACGACCACTTTACGATGCGCTTTATGATTTGGGTGGGTATGACAGCGTCAACAAAATGTTTGAACGTGGCGCAATTGAAATCGCGCCATTAGCCTACATGCGCGGGCGAACCCTCAACCAAAGCTTTATTATTTTAGATGAAGCCCAAAACACAACCCCTGAACAAATGAAAATGTTTTTAACCCGGATTGGCTTTGGGACGAAAGCCGTGATTACCGGTGACGTGACGCAAATCGACTTAGGCCGGGGTCAAAAAAGCGGATTAGTAGAAGCCCAACAAGTCTTAAAAGAGATTAAAGGCATTGCCTTCACGCACTTCTTGTCTGAAGATGTGGTGCGTCATCCTTTAGTCCAAAAAATCGTGAATGCCTACGAAAAGTATGATGCGTCTAAGCATGCGCAGCCTCACGATCCTAAGCATAAAAGCCATGAGTAAACATCCCATCCTTTCAATGGCCGTGCAATATGCAAGCGAAATGACTGGCTTACCGACTTCTGCCCAATTTAAACGTTGGGCACGCAATACCATCCGCGTCGATAGTGAAATTACGCTTCGTATTGTAGATGAGCCTGAAGCGCGAGAACTCAACCAAGCCTATCGAGAAAAAGATTACGCACCGAATGTGCTGACGTTCCCGTTAGCAGAAGAGCCTTTCATCATTGCCGATATCGTTATTTGTGCGCCAGTCGTTGCAAAAGAAGCGATCGAACAAGGAAAGTCCTTAGAGGCGCACTTTGCACATTTAACGATACACGGGGTGTTGCATGCACATGGCTACGACCATGAAGTTCCAGCCCAAGCGGAATTGATGGAAAGTGTAGAAACCCAGATTTTAAATAAAATAGGCTATTCAGATCCTTATGCTGATGGCGAATAATCTTTCATACTTAATGGAAATAGAGAGCAAATATCATGGCTGAAGCAGAAAAACCAAGCTGGTTAGAGCGACTAAGTCATTTCTTACTTCGCGAACCTGATGATCGTGAACAACTCGTCGAGTTGTTACATGCCGCCTTTGAAAAAAGTCTACTGGATGCTGACGCACTCGCCATGATTGAGGGCGTGCTGCAAGTTTCAGAAACGCAAGTGCGTGACGTCATGATCCCTAGATCGCAAATGGATGTCATCGACATCACGCAAACGCCTGATGAATTTATCCCATTTGTGATTGAAACCGCCCACTCACGCTTCCCTGTCATTGATGATGATAAAAATGACATCATTGGCATTTTGCTTGCTAAAGATTTATTGCGTTACTACGCCGGTGAAGACTTTAATGTCCGTGACATGCTGCGCCCAGCGGTCTTCATCCCTGAATCAAAACGCTTGAATGTCTTGTTAAAAGAATTCAGAAGCAACCGCAATCATATCGCCATCGTGGTGGATGAATATGGTGGCGTCGCGGGCATGATTACCATTGAAGACGTCCTAGAACAAATTGTTGGTGACATTGAGGACGAGTATGATTTTGATGAAACAGAAGACAACATCATCCGAGATACCCAAGGGAGATACCGAGTCAAAGCACTCACTGAAATCAACGACTTCAACGAAGTCTTGGGAACGGAGTTTAGCGATGAAGAATTCTCGACCATCGGTGGATTAGTGGTGAGCCAGTTTGGTCACTTACCCAAGCGAGGCGAGAGCGTAACATTTAACAATCTCAAATTTACCGCACTGAGGACCGATAGCAGGCGCTTACATTCCGTACTGATTGAAGAATTAATAACTCCTGAAGCGTTGCCCGAATAGTCCAAATTCAATTCATCGGAACTTATTTTTAAACCTTGGCTCATAACTATAACTTTGGTAAGGAGCGCGAGATGAAATTGGTCACATTTGCTTTATTGTTCAGTCTTTCCAGTTTTGCCTTTGCGCAAGCAGAAAACAAAACCCCCGCTGAAATCCCCACCAATGAAAAAGATTTTATTAGCACTATCGATGGATTTGAGAAAGCGAAAATTATCGAACAATTGGGTCAGCCCAGCAAAATAGATGAGATCGCATCAGCGGCAGGTAAACCCGTCGCCTCTATTTGGCAATATCACTACCTGAACACGGATGAAAAAGGCGAATACTATCAAACCACAGAACTAGACTTTCTAGATGACAAGGTCGTCATGGTGGTCTTCATGAATAATGATGGCAGTGAAATTCCTGCTGACGCGGTTAAATCGACCCCTCAAAAAAAATAAGGCTGAAATACTTGAAAAAGCGACCCTTGAGTCGCTTTTTTTATGCCCACAACAAACCCAACTCTGCCCCAATTCACTATACTGTCGATCGTGACCCATCGGATCAAAAAACATGTCGTGGTTTAAATCCCACCCTCAACTCAGTAGCCTCATCCTCGGCGCGCTATGTGTATTTGGCTTCGCGCCATTTTATGTATTCATCCTCCCGATCATTAGTCTGACGGGCCTGTTTTATTTGTGGGAACGCGCTAACACGCCTAAACAAGCCGCAAAATTAGGCTTGATATTTGGCCTCGGCTATTTCATTGCAGGGATTTATTGGATCTACATTAGCCTGCATGACGTCGGCGGAATGCCATTTTGGATGGCAGGCATCGCCACTTTTTGCTTATGCGCATTCTTAGCCCTATTCCCAGCCATCGTTGGCTACTTTGCAAAACGCAGTCATCAACTGTTGATTGTTACGGCCATACTTTGGGTCCTGAGCGAATGGGTGCGCAATTGGATTTTTACTGGCTTCCCGTGGCTCACAGTGGCTTACTCACAGGTCCCATTCAGTCCATTAGCGTCTTACGCGCCTCTATTGGGCACATTTGGGGTGAGCTTAGCCGTCACAGCCACGGCAAGCCTGCTGGTGTCTATTGCACAGCAAAAAAATCGGCGATTCAGCATTTGCGGGCTGCTGGCTATTTGGATTATTGGCGGCCTAATGAGCCTCCTGCAATGGACCACCCCAATTGGCAACCCCTTGAAAGTGGCCTTACTTCAAGGAAATACCCCACAAGAACTGAAATGGGATGAAGCCACGACAATTCAAACCATTAATCAATACTTAGGCATGGTGAAGCAAGCAGACGCTGACTTAATTATCTTGCCAGAAACGGCACTTCCGGTGGTGATCGATTTATCAAAAAATGACTTAATGCAAAGCCGATTCATCGCACCATTTGCACGGATTGCGTCACAAGACCACAAAGCGATCTTACTTGGCACCATTACGCAAAAAAATGACGCTTATTTTAATAGCATGGTCGGGATTAACCAGGATGCCGCAACGGGACAGCTTTATCACAAATCGCATCTAGTGCCGTTTGGAGAGTTTATTCCACTCAAAGGAGTTTTTGGTTGGGTTTACCGCGACTGGCTTAATATGCCCATGAGTGATTTGAGTCGCGGGGATTCTAAACAAGTGCCAATGCTATTGGCTGGACAAAAAATTGCTGTCAATATTTGCTATGAGGATGTCTTTGGGGAGGAGGTGATCTCCCAACTTCCGGAAGCGACAATCTTAGTGAATGCCAGTAATGATGCTTGGTATGGTCGTTCAGCAGCCGCTAACCAACATCTTCAATTCTCGCAAATGCGCGCACTAGAAACAGGACGAATGGTGCTCCGAAGTACCAACACAGGGGCCACCGCCATTATCAGTAAAGAGGGAGACGTCCTCGCCACCGTGCCACAATTTAGCACGATCATCTTAAAGGGGCTGGCTCAGGGTTACGCGGGTAAAACTCCTTTTATCCGATACGGCAACTGGCCGATTATTAGCCTATTATTCATCACGTTAATTCTTTTATGGGGCCGTAAAAAGAAGTAAAATTGCGAGTTAACGCTCATGCTGCAAAAGTGCAGCTTTAATAACACCAAGAAAATCAATCATGCTGACGTTTCAAGAAATCATTTTAAACCTGCAAAATTATTGGAATAAACAAGGCTGCACATTGATGCAACCTTACGATATGGAAGTCGGCGCAGGCACCTCACATACCGCCACATTCCTTCGCGCACTTGGCCCAGAGCCATGGAAAGCCGCGTATGTTCAACCTAGCAGACGCCCAAAAGATGGCCGATATGGGCAAAACCCAAACCGCTTACAGCATTACTATCAATTTCAGGTTGTCCTTAAACCGGCGCCAGCCAACATCCTTGAACTTTATCTTGGGTCACTCGAATCGCTTGGCTTTGACCTTAAAGAAAATGATATTCGCTTTGTAGAAGATGACTGGGAAAATCCCACCCTAGGCGCATGGGGCTTGGGTTGGGAAGTCTGGCTCAACGGCATGGAAGTCACCCAATTTACCTACTTTCAACAAGTGGGGGGCATTAACTGTAAACCCATTACTGGTGAAATCACTTACGGTTTAGAACGTTTGGCGATGTACCTGCAAGGCGTCGACAACGTATACGACCTCGTGTATTCGAAGGGCGTCAACGGCTCAGCAGATGTGAAATATGGCGATGTGTTCCATCAAAATGAAGTGGAGCAATCGACTTATAACTTTGAACATAGTGATGTGGACTTCTTACTGATTGCATTTAACGCCTATGAAAAGCAAGCGCAACATCTGACTGAAAACAAACTCGCCCTACCCGCCTATGAGCAGGTACTCAAAGCAGCGCATACATTCAACCTACTTGATGCCCGTGGCGCTATTTCAGTGACAGAACGCGCAGCTTATATCGGCCGGATTCGAAACCTAGCCAGAGCGGTGGCAGCAGGTTACTTAGAGAGTCGTGCACGCCTAGGCTTCCCTATGGCGCCTAAAGCATGGGCCGATGAAGTGTTAGCGCAGTTAGATCAAAATAAGAAAGCAGCAGCATGAGCAGCAAAACGTTATTAGTCGAATTATTTGTTGAAGAGCTCCCGCCAAAAGCCTTGAAAAAACTAGGCGATGCTTTTGCAGCTAGCGTATTAGAGAGCCTGAAAAATCAAGCCTTGGCCGCTGTTGATGGCGAAGTAAAAGCCTATGCTTCCCCTAGACGGTTAGCCTTACAGATTCCTCATGTGCTTGCCCAAGCGGAAGACAAAGCCGTTTCACAAAAACTGATGCCCGTGAGCGTTGGCCTGGATGCCAATGGTCATGCGACTCCCGCTTTATTGAAAAAACTCAATGCCTTAGGCGCAGATGAATCTGTCGTTGCCTCCTTGAAGCGTGAACATGACGGTAAAGCCGATGTCTTGTTTTACGACGCCCTGGTTAAAGGGGCCTTACTGGCGGAAGGACTACAAAAAGCTGTTGAAGAAGCGCTGCACAAACTACCCATTCCTAAAGTGATGACTTATCAACTCAGTGATGGCTGGGAGAGCGTGCACTTTGTCCGTCCAGCGCATGGCCTCGTTGCTTTGCATGGCACCACCGTCGTGCCAATCAGTGTGCTTGGTTTGCAATCAGGCAATACGACGCAAGGTCATCGTTTTGAAGCGAGCATCTCCCCCATTGTGATTAAAGATGCTGATAGCTACGAAGCGCAATTACAATCAGAAGGGGCAGTGATTGCGAGTTTTGATGCACGTCGCGCCGAAATCGTCCGCCAATTAACCGAAGTGGCGAAAAAGCAAAACCTTAAACCAATTGAAGATGACGCTCTCCTAGATGAGGTCACCGCTTTAGTAGAGCGTCCTAACGTCTTGCTCGGTCAGTTTGAAAATGAGTTTTTAGAAGTACCTCAAGAATGTTTAATTTTGACCATGAAGGCCAATCAAAAATATTTTCCACTGCTTGATGCGAATAACAAACTGACCAATAAGTTCTTAATCGTTTCGAACATTACCCCTGCCAATCCTTTCAAGGTCGTCGATGGCAATGAACGGGTGGTACGTCCACGGTTAGCGGATGCTAAATTTTTCTTTGACCAAGACCGTAAAAAAACATTGGCTTCAAGAATAAGTGCGCTTGGAAAAGTCGTGTATCACAATAAATTAGGCACACAAGCTGAACGTTCAACCCGTGTGAGCGATTTGGCTAAAGCCATTGCTTTAAGCATCGGGGATAGCCGCTTGGCCGAAAAAGCGGAGCAAGCTGCACAGTTGGCTAAAGTGGATTTACTCACTGACATGGTCGGGGAATTCCCAGAACTACAGGGTATCATGGGCCGATATTACGCCCAGCATGAAAAGCTTGATAACGACGTGGCTTTTGCTATTGAAGACCATTACAAACCGCGTTTTGCCGGCGACGAGTTGCCTCGTAACCAAGTCGGGATTGCGGTGGCCTTGGCCGACAAATTAGAAACACTGGTCGGCTTATTTTGCATCGGTGAAAAACCAACCGGTGACAAAGACCCCTTCGCATTGCGTCGCCAAGCCCTAGGGATCATTCGCATGTTGATCGAATGTGAACTCAACATTGCTTTTGCCGACCTCATTGAAATGTCGCTCAAACAATTTAAAGCCGATGATCCAGCCGCTGTGTTAGCGTCCATTACTGAGTTCTGTTTTGACCGCTTAAGCGTCAATTTACGTGAGCAAGGGGCCACCGCTCAAGAAGTTGAGGCGGTGTTAGCGCTCAATCCAAGATTACTCAGTGAGGTGCCAAAACGCTTAGAAGCGGTCCGAGCATTCTCAACGCTTGCCGAAGCGCCAGCACTGGCTGCGGCCAATAAACGTGTTGGGAATATTTTGAAAAAAATTGAAGGGACCATTGAATCAAAAATCAATGAGGCCCTACTTCAAGAACCCGCTGAAAAAGTGTTGGCCGCGACCTTGGCAACCATCAAACCACAAGCCGATAGCCTATTCGAGCGTGGCGATTACACGAACTCTTTAAAAGCATTAGCGGCGCTTAAATCGCCCGTCGATAATTTCTTTGATACCGTCATGGTCAACGCAGACGATCCAGCACTGAAAGCCAACCGGCAAGGCTTACTGGCAATGCTTCATCAAGCGATGAACCGCGTGGCTGATCTATCTAAGTTGGCGGCTTAACCATGAAGCTTGTGGTGTTAGATCGAGATGGGGTCATTAATCTTGATTCCGTGCATTTCATCAAAAGCACCAACGAGTGGATCCCTATTTCAGGAAGTTTAGAGGCCATCGCTTTACTTAACCAAAGTGGTTACCGTGTAGCCATTGCCACCAACCAATCAGGCATTAGCCGCGGCTTATTCGACATGGTGATGCTGAACGCCATTCACGACAAAATGCACAGAGCATTAGGTCAATTAGGGGGCAGAATTGATGCCATGTTTTATTGCCCACATTCCGCTGAGGACAACTGCGCTTGCCGCAAACCGAAGCCTGGCATGATGGAAGAAATTGGTAAGCGCTTTGGCGTCGACTTAACAGGGGTGCCGATCGTGGGGGACTCATTGCGTGATCTTCAAGCTGGGGCTGTGCTTGGCATGCAACCGATATTGGTTCGCACCGGCAAAGGGGAAGAAACGATTGCGGCTGGAGGGCTTCCTGAGGGCACTTTGATTTTTGCGAACTTAGCAGAAGCTGTTCAACACATCATTTCTTAATACTTAAGGCGCGACTAGATGAGACTGATCCGCTCTATATTGTTTAATTTAGGCATCCTGGTCATCACCCCCCTCTTTTCCGTATTAGCCATCGTCCTTTTTCCTTTGCCAGCGGTCACCCATTCACGCATTGTGAGTAGCTGGGCCTACCTGACAATGGCATGGCTGAAACTCACTTGCGGCTTAAGTTTCCGCGTCATCGGTCAAGAAAATATCCCCAATCACTCTTGTATTGTGCTTTCCAAACATCAATCTGCTTGGGAAACGATCGCATTTCAAACCATTTTTCCCCCTCAAATTTGGGTGATGAAACGCAGTCTGTTATGGATTCCGTTTTTAGGCTGGGCGTTCGCTGCCTTAAAAGCGATTGCGATTGACCGCGCTGCGGGGCGTGAAGCACTCAAGCAAATGGTGGATCAAGGCATGGACAGACTGACCAAGGGCTTATGGGTGGTGATTTTCCCAGAAGGCACGCGCATCGCACCAGGCAAACGTGGCAAATATCATATTGGAGGGGCCTGGCTTGCCACGCACACTCAAGCCACCGTTGTTCCAGTCGCGCATAATGCAGGCGAGTTTTGGCGTAAGAACTCATTCCTAAAAACACCCGGCGTCATTACGGTCAGCATCGGCAAACCCATCCCCTCTGCAGGGCTCAAGTCTGACGCGCTGAATCAAATGGTAGAAGAGTGGATCGAAAGTGAAATGCTGCTTCTAAAGAGCCGATAATCCCCATGAGCCAGCACCATCTCCCTATACCTGATGGCGTCGCCATTCCCTACCATCTAGAACGACGTTCTAGAAAGACGGTTGGATTAAAAATCAGCCCTGATGGCTTAATCGTCCATGCACCTAACCGTATTTCACAAAGAGAACTTGAGCGCATGCTCTTAAGCAAGGCCGATTGGATCATCAAGAAACTCAAAGCCCAGCAAGAAAACAAAATCGAACAATTTACCTGGGAAGATGGCGCATCGTTAATGATGTTAGGGAACCCAATTTTACTTTCGGTACGATTAGATAGCGTGAGCCGGGCGTTAGAATATGAGCCCGGTCGACTTTCAGTGGCGCTCCCTAACCCTGAGAATCAAACCAATATCGCTAGAAAAGTCCAGCTTTGGTATAAAAAACAAGCCTTAAGCGACTTTGCTCGACGCATTGCTTTGCTCTCAGCGAAGCTTGGCGTCAAAACCCCGCCCCTTTTCATGAGTAGCGCACGTTCAAGATGGGGGAGTTGCAATAGTCGCGGGGAAGTCAGGCTCAATTGGCGCTTATTGCAAGCGCCTCCTCACATCATTAATTACGTAGTTGCCCATGAACTAGCGCATCTAAAAGAGATGAATCATTCAGCAAAGTTTTGGGCGATCGTCGAGCGTATTTGCCCAGATTACAAAACCGCAGAAAAAGAATTAAAAGCTTGGTCAGTGCGCCTTCATCAAATTGGCTAGCTACTTTAGCCTCAAGGCATTTAACACCACAATCAAAGAGCTTACCGACATTCCAATCGCCGCCATCCATGGGCTAATCAATCCTGTTGCGGCAAAAGGCAGGGCCACTAAGTTATAGGCGAGCGCCCAAATAAAGTTCTGCTTAATGATCGTGATCCCAAATCGACTGGTCACAATCGCATGCTCAATTTCCAATAAGTGCTCGGTCAACAGCACAACATCGCCTGTGGCACGTGCCATTTGCGTGCCACTGCCCATGGCAATGGAGACCTGCGCACCGGCGAGAACTGGGGCATCATTGATGCCATCCCCTACCATCGCGACCACCGCGCCTTGGCGCTGAAGCGTATAGAGGTAGCTTAACTTATCTTCTGGCGAAGCCGCTGCCTTCCAATCATCGACCCCAACCAGGGTTGCAAAATGTGAGACGGACTCTTGAGAGTCCCCACTGAGGATTGAGACCTGCAGGCCTTGGGCTTTTAACCGTGCTATTAATGCTTTTGCCTCTGGGCGAGCTTGATCCGCTAAAACGAAAGTGGCCAGCAATTGAGCCCCTTCACTCAACCAAACCACCGTCGCACCAAACCAATCATCTTGGTCAAACGCTGTCGATACCGCTTGGTTTAATTTAGCATTTCCAAGTCGCAATTGCCGACCGGATACGATCCCCTCAACGCCCTGACCTGGAATATTTTTAACATTCGTCGCCAACTCCACAGGTTGATTGCCATGGGCGTTCAAGAATGCTTTTGCAAGGGCATGCTCTGAATGCTTTTCTAAGCTCGCAGCTAATTGCAAACAAGCTGCCGCATCTAATTGGGAATGGATGACCGTGTGCAATAAACTTAACTGGCCTAAGGTCAAGGTCCCCGTTTTATCAAAAACGAAATGGGTCACTTTGGCTAAGGTTTCTAATGCATGACCGCGTGTTAATAAAACACCCCGCGCGACTAAATGAGAGCCTGCCGCAGCAAATGCTGCAGGCGCAGCCAGGGAAAGCGCGCAAGGACAGCTAATGACTAAGACAGTGAGTACGATTTCTAAAATACGGTCTGGCGCAATTTGCCACCAGATCAAAGCGACCAGCAATACAATCATGAGTAAAGCCGTGGTGAAATAGGCGGCAACGCGATCGGCCGTCTCGGCGAGTTTTGGTTTTTCAGCTTGCGCCCGATCTAGCAATCGAGAAATCCCTGCCAGCATCGTATCTTCAGCGATGGCCGTGACTTGAATGGTCAGTGGACTTTCATAATTAATACTGCCTGCAAAGACTTGGGCATTCAAGCTTTTAGCTAACGGCCTACTTTCCCCGGTGAGTAAGGACTCATCAACACTGCTCTCTCCCATCACGACAAGCCCATCCGCCGCAATCGTCTCACCAGGTTTTGCAAGGATATGATCGCCCCGTTTTAGTTCCATCACGGGGACTAAGGTTTGGATTTCACCGTCGAGCTTGGTGGCCATGATAGGGGCTAGTCGCAATAAATTTTCCGAAGCTTCAATCGATTTTTCACGGGCATTTCGTTCTAGATATCGGGTGCCCAGTAAAAAGAAGACGAGCATCGTCAGCGTATCAAAATACACCACCCCTTGGCCGTGAACAGTTGCCCAAACGCTCCCAACAAAACCCGTCATCAGCCCTAAAGTAATCGGAACATCCATCCCTATCTGGCCATTGCGGATACTCCGCCAAGCTGATCGATAAAAAGGCCAAGCGGCATAGGTGATTGCTGGAATCGTGAGCACAAAACTAAACCATCTTAATAATTGTGCTGTCGCAAATTCTAAGCCTTGCGCTGGACCTGCATACAAAGCCACGGCAATCATCATGACTTGGCCGGCACTGAGGCCCGCCACAGCCAGTCTTCTGAAGTCTAATTTACGTTGTTGCTGACGTAAGGCGTCTTGCTGCTGGGCACTAAACGGATGCGCGTGATAACCGATTTTATTAATTTCGGCCAGAATTTGACTGAGCTTGATTTGTTTGTCGTTCCAACATATACGTGCGCGTTGCGACCCGTAGTTCACATTCACACTTCGCACCCCAATGAGCTGGGTTAGATGACGCTCGTTAAGCCAAACACAAGCCGCGCAAGTAATTCCTTCTAGAATCAATGAGGCTTCTTTGTAATCCCCATCGCTATCAATCACAAAGCTTTTTTGCACTTCAGGATGATCATAAAGCGTGAGTTGACGGAGTTCGTCAGGCACAAGATCTTCTGCCGTTCTAGGGAGCTCGGTACGATGTTTGTAATAGTCTTCTAACCCATTCTCAACGATGGATTCAGCGACAGATTGGCAACCACGACAACACATGGGTTGAGAATGGCCAAAAATACTAGCAGAGAAGTTTAGACCGGATGGAACAGGCAAGCCGCAGTGAAAACATGCAATTTTGGATTGCTTTTGCTTCGACAGCTGATCTGACAGCATCACTTAAATTAATTACCTGCCACAGTGATCGGTTGTTTGAGCGCGTAATGCGCCTCACCCTTAACAATCTCTAAATCCGTCAACCAAAGGCCTTCATCAGCGAGTCGAACTGTCGCGTGATATTCCCCAGGCTTATTTTCTGAAAACTGAATGGTTTGATCATCAGCACTATTGGCCATCCGCCATAACTCCATGGTAACCGTCGCAGCAATAATGGGTTGGTGTTGTTTATCCATTAATTTAATCACGACATTGGATCCTAGATTGTTCTTTAAAGCATCAAGTCCCTCAACAGTGACCTCCCATGCGAGATTTTTTTGCTGCTCAAGCTCTTGCAGATGCGGCTCATAAAGCTTGTTTCTGTCATGCGGAATGACGCCTGGAAAGCCGGTATGGACCTGGCTGTTGGAAGGATTTGGCAGAATAAGACGCGCCAAAGAGTCTGGTAAGCCACGAGTAGAAATAGACAACAGCACGGCCATCAACAATACCAAACCAATAAAAAATGCGATCATTAACTTAGGCGCCCAATGCATGCTTTCTTTCTTTTTCTGCAGGCCCCCAAACACAATCAATAAGCCCGCATTGGCAAGATAAACCGCAAAGTGAATCGTGAGGACATCTCCCCCTGGCCAATGTTGAGCGCTATAAGCAAGGTAGGCAATAAACGGCAGGATGCCACTTAAAATGCCCGCCCAGAAGTTAGAAAGTCCGGCTTTGCGAACCACAAAAAACAACACAGCAGCAGCAACGATCCCCCCGAATAGAGTTTCTGTCATGCTGAGTTCATTCGCAAATATCGGCATCAATCATGTTCTTTCGGACTGTTAAAACTGGTTTCAATTTCTATATTTTGACCCGTGGAAGCCTGGGTTATTTCAAACTCAAATTCATGGGTTTTTTCAGCCAGTTCATGACTTAGGTTGATCTTCGCATTCACAGCCAAGGCTTTACCTGGCCGAACTTTAATTTCAGGAATATTCCCCATATCTAAAGCTTCTTCAGGAATATGATGGACACGGACTTCATAAGTTTGTTCTGTTTCAGTTTTATTCACGATATGAATTTGATATCGATTCCGCACAGTGCCATCAGAAAGCAGAACATAAAGTGGTTGACGCACTTGTTGCACATTCACTTCGGAGTCGCTGCGCGTCCCAATGTTATAGAACAATACCGACGTCATTAACATCAACGCGCCTGCATAGCCCATCACTTTAAAACGCTTCCACATGACTTGAGGGGCATGCGGCTTTTCACTTTCAACATTGCGCTCAGAATCATAGCGAATGAGCCCACGTGGGTAGCCAACAGAATCCATGATGTTATCGCAAGCATCAATACATAAACCGCAGGAGATACATTGATATTGCAGGCCATCACGAATGTCGATGCCCGTTGGACAAACCTGTACACAGAATCCACAGTCGATACAGTCACCATGTCCTGCAGTCATTCGCTCTTCTTGCGTTTTTAGTCCATGGATAGGAATCGTACGTCCCTTAAGACCCTCACCACGTTTGGTGTCATACATCACCGCCAAGGTATCTGCTTCATACATCACTCCTTGGAAACGCGCATAAGGACAGGCATATAAACAGATTTGCTCACGCGCTACACCCCCCGCCATATAGGTTAGAAGAGTGAGTACTAAAACAGCAAAGTATCCGCCAGACAAAGCAGCGCCTGTAAAGAAATCATGGACGAATGCTGGAGAATAACTAAAGTAGCAAACAAAGGTAATCGCCGTCCAGAATGAAACCAAAATCATCAGCGCATGTGAACCGCCGATTTTTAATATTTTCTCAAGATTCCAATGTTGTTTTTTCAAACGTAAGCGCGCTGGACGCTCACCTTGAATGAGGTGCTCAATTTGAATAAACAAATCAGACCATAAGGTTTGGAAACAGAAATAGCCGCACCATGCACGCCCGACTAGGCCGGTTACAAAAAACAACAAAGCAGCCGCAATGAACAACAGCATGGCTAGCCAAAAAACGTCTTGCGGATAAACAATTAAATTGAAAATAAAGAAACGACGTGAAGTCAGATCAAACAGAATCGCCTGTGAAGCAGCGCTGACCCGATGCCATGGCAGCCAAGGCAATAAAAAATAAACGGAGTAAGCCAAGACCATTACCGCTGTTTTAAAGGTTCTAAACTTGCCTTTTACAGAACGAGTAACAATTGGGATGTGCTTTTGATACAGCGTGCTTTCTTCGTTATCTGACATTTTTTCTTTCAAATAATAAAGGCTCGCAATTACTTGCAAGCCTTTATCTGTTAAGTAACAAAAAATCTTTTACTTGTTTTTGTGCTGTTGATACAAACCAAGGACTTAAGATGAGTCGACGGATTACTTACCACCGCCCAAACTATCATGTACATAGACCGTTAGTAACTTGATTTGTTCAGTGGTTAAACGTGTTCCCCAAACTGGCATCACACCTTTATCCATACCGCCATAAACTAAGGTTTTAATTTCATTTAACTTGTCTTGTGGCGTTTTAGCACCCAAAACATCAGGCCATAGCCAGATTTTATCAGTTAAATTAGCTGAACCCATTGCAATATTGCCCTTAGCATCTGCACCGTGACAAACATAACAACCGCCCTTATTCCCGTGGAAGATTGCATCGCCCAATTTGGCGGCGGCCGGATCATTGGGTTCACCTGACAAGCTCAGCACATAACTCCCTACTTGGCTAAGCTCTTGATCATTCAAGATCGCCTTGAATGCTGGCATAACCCCATGACGTCCAGCAGTAATCGTCGTTTGAATGTTTTCATAGCTGCCACCGTATTGCCAGTAATCATCAGTCAAGTTAGGTGCGAACTTGATCTTACCTTGTCCACCAGCCTGGTGACAGGCTGCGCAGTTATCAGAAAACAGTGTTTTACCTGCTGAGTTCACAAACTGCATCAATTCAGCATCTTTTGACACTTCATCGAAGGACTTAGAAGCCACCTTATCAAAATAAGGCTTTTGCTCAGTGCGCAAAGCATTCATTTCAGCCATCAATTTAGCACGCATGTTCCAATGGGTGGTTTTTGTTTCCTGCGTGCCATCTACTTTAGTGGCGACATAAGTGATGGTGTTTAAGCCTGGGATCCCTTTGGTGTAAGTATTCCCAATCGGCCATGCTGGATAAAACAACCAATAAACGAGTGCAAATGCAAAGGTGATATAAAAACCCCAAATCCACCATCTTGGTAGCGGATTATTCAGTTCTTGCAAATCATCATCCCATACGTGACCAGTGGTCTCGACTGTTACTTTTTTATTGTCCTGACTCATGATTATTCCCTACTTAAATTTCGTCATCTTGCAAAGGTATGTTTTTGAAGCTTTCTAATTGCGCGCCGCGCTGCTTGTTGCCATAGAGATAAACAATCACCCCACAGAACAAAGCAAAGAAAATAACGAGCGACAACGGCTTGGTATTTTCAAACTTGGTAAACCACATTAGCCATTCCATATCAGTATCCTTCTGCCAAAATATTCATCTTCAATCACACTCAACTAAACCCGCGATTAGCGGAATTTAGCAAAGTAGTCATCATCATATTTTCTGAAATCAACCAAAGTACCAAGCATTTGTAGATATGAAACCAATGCATCCATTTCAGTCAACTTGTCTGGATTGGTATCAAAGTTACCTGCTTGTGCTTGTGCGATTAGGTTCTTCTCTGCATCAGGAATGTGTAAGTTCTTAGCGGTTTCTTCGCCAAACTCTTTCACGTTCTTGTCATACTCAGCTTGACTCGTTGAGTAAGGAACGCCTGTGACACGTAAAGCTCTCATACGATCTTGAATGTCAGCATAATCCAAGTCTGTTTTACTGAGCCATGGGTAGTTAGGCATCACAGATTGCGACACTAATGAACGTGGCGCAGTTAAATGCTGTGTTTGCCAGTCATTAGAGTATTTGCCGCCTACACGAGCCAAGTCAGGGCCAGTTCGTTTTGAACCCCATTGGAATGGGTGGTCGTACTTAGACTCTGCTGCCAATGAATAGTGGCCATAACGGAGCGCCTCATCACGGAACGGACGAATCATTTGTGAGTGACATAAGTAGCAGCCCTCACGAATGTAAATGTCACGACCACGTAATTCAAGCGGGCTGTATGGACGAACTCCATCCACCTTTTCTACGGTCTCTTTAATAAAGAATAGTGGAACGATTTCTACTAACCCGCCCGCGCTAATTGCGAGCATCGTTAAGATAATCAAGATCCCTACATTACGTTCAATTTTGTCATGCTTCATGGTAACTCCAGCTTTTTAATCGTTAAGGCTTATTTTGGCTTAAAGCTTAAGCCTGTTGCTCAGTCGAACCGCTCTTGATTGTTTTGTACATGTTGTAGCACATCAAGACCATTCCGCTTAAGAAGAACAGACCGCCAACCGCACGCATGATGTATAGGTTATGCGCAGCAGCAACTGATTCGATGAAGGCATATTGCAAGTTGCCAAAGTCATCAAAAGCGCGCCACATCAAACCTTGCATGATGCCCGAGATCCACATCGCAGTGATGTAGAGCAAGATGCCGATTGTTGCTAACCAGAAATGCACGTTAATCAAGCGATTACTGAACATTTTGGTGTTCCATAGTTTTGGTATCAAGTGGTAGAAGCTACCAAAGGTGACCATCGCAACCCAACCAAGCGCACCAGAGTGAACGTGACCGATTGTCCAGTCTGTGTAATGTGAAAGCGCATTGACGTCTTTCAATGACATGACAGGACCTTCGAAGGTTGACATACCGTAGAAAGATAAAGAAACGATCAAGAAACGGATCACTGGGTCTGTGCGCATTTTTTCCCATGCACCAGATAAGGTGAGAATACCATTCACCATCCCGCCCCAAGAAGGAAGCAATAGCATGATCGAGAAAGTCGCTGCTAAGGTTGATGTCCAGTCAGGAATCGCTGTCCAGTGCAAGTGATGCGCGCCTGCCCACATATACAAGAAGATCAATGCCCAGAAGTGCAACACGGATAAACGATATGAATAAATTGGGCGACCGGCTTGCTTAGGAACAAAGTAATACATCATGCCCAAGAATGCAGCTGTTAAGAAGAAGCCCACAGCGTTGTGACCATACCACCATTGCGTCATCGCATCTTGTGCGCCTGAGAACAAACTGTATGACTTCATTGAGAACAGGCTAACTGGCACCGCAAGATTATTAAAGGTATGCAATAAGGCCGTTGCTAGAATGAATGCAAGGTAGAACCAGTTAGCGACATAGATGTGAGGTTGTTTACGCTTCATCAATGTGCCAACAAACAAGACCAGATAAGCAACCCAAACCACTTCAATGAGTAAGTCGATTGGCCATTCCATCTCAGCATATTCACGACCTTGTGAGTAGCCCAACACATCGCCTAATGCTGCCAAGACAATGATTGTTTGCCAACCCCAGAAAGTGAAGTTTGCCAAACCGCTACTAAATAAGCGCGCCTGACAGGTACGTTGAACGATGTAATACGACGTTGCGAAAAGTGCGCTACCACCAAAACCAAAAATCACCGCACCTGTGTGAACAGGACGCAAGCGACCAAAAGTAATGTATGGAATATCGAAGTTTAAAGCTGGGAAAGCAAGTTCAGAGGCAATATATACGCCCACCAACATCCCCACTACGCCCCAGACCAAAGTCATGATGGCAAACTTTCGTATCACTTCATAGTTGTATTGTTCAGTATTTGTAACGCTCGCAGTCGTCATAACCACGTCTCCTAAAACTAAAATGATTAACTTAAAACCTTCTACAGCTTACTACCTTTAACCAACCTAATCACAAACCTGCTTGAATTACATGATCTGCTTTAAGTCACTTGCAATTTCATTGGGCTTTTGGCCGTATTTGAAATAAATTCTTATTTTTCCTTGTTTGTCATAGACAAAACTGCCAGCACTATGATCGATGGTGTAGCCGGATTTTCCAGCTATCGCCTGCTTTTCATAAAACACTTTATAGGCTTTAGCGGTCTCAGCAATCTGTGCTGAATCGCCATAAAGTCCCACAAACCGCTGATCAAAACTTGGCACATATTTCGCCAACACCTCTTGAGTATCTCGCTCAGGATCCAGTGTAATAAAAATGACCTGGACTTTATCCGCTTCATTTCCAAGCAATTTCATCGCACTTGCCATATCTGCCATCGTTGTTGGGCAGACATCTGGGCAATGTGTGTACCCAAAAAACATCACAACTGCTTTACCTAGATAATCTTTCAACTGACGTTTTTCGCCGTGATGGTCTAGTAAATTAAAATCTGTCGCAAAGTCAGCACCCGTAATATCAGTACCGACTAGAGGCGGCTTTGGCTTATTGTCGGTGCTACAAGCACTCAAGCACAACAGCAGCACCACCCATAAAATCTTTTTCATACTTTACTCACTTTATAAACAACCGCACAAACTCAGTGATCGGCAAAGTGACATGTTGTGAGGATGAAGCAAACAAATAGCGGTCGCTTTGACATAAATCAATTCATCACCAACAAACACACCAAAATACTCGCCAAGACTTATCGCACGTCTTATTTGTGGCCATGATTTTAATCATAACAGGCATGGCAAATTGTTAATAATTGTTAATGGCAGACAGCAAGCATGACTAAAAATTCATCTTCCCTGAATTTTTTAAGCAAAATACATAAAAAATAAACGCTTTTCTCATTCCTTCTATTCAGCGCGCGGCCTAGCGTTTACAATTGAGCTTTTTGCACGCTGGAGAATTAACATGGCAGTAGCCAAATCGATGGCTGACCGTGACGGTCTTATTTGGTACGACGGCAAGATGGTGGATTGGCGCAATGCCACAACCCATGTGCTAAGCCACACATTGCATTACGGCATGGGTGTGTTTGAAGGCGTGCGTGCTTACAAGACTGATAAAGGGACTGCAATTTTCCGTTTAAAGGAACATACGGACCGACTTTTCCGCTCCGCCCATATTCTCGGGATGAAAATGCCTTTTGATAAAGCAACCCTCATGGAAGCGCAAAAAGCAGCAGTGCGAGAAAACAATTTAGAGTCTGCTTATATGCGCCCAATGGCTTTTTACGGTCCAGAAGCCATGGGCATTTCAGCAAAAACATTATCGACGCATGTGATTGTCGCCGCATGGACTTGGGGTGCTTACATGGGGGACGAAGCCATTAAAAATGGCATTCGCGTTAAAACATCCTCTTTCTCACGCCACCACGTCAACATTACGATGTGTAAAGCGAAAGCGAACGGCAATTACATGAACTCCATCTTAGCGCATCAAGAAGCGGCTCAAGATGGATACGATGAAGCCTTATTATTGGATGTCGATGGTTTTGTCGCCGAAGGTTCTGGCGAAAACGTTTTTATTGTCCGCAACGGCAAATTAATTACCCCAGACCTGACCAGCGCACTTGAAGGCATCACGCGTGACACTATCGTCCAGCTAGCGGGCGAAATTGGCTTAGAAGTGGTTGAAAAGCGCATCACACGTGATGAAGTTTACTCAGCAGATGAAGCGTTCTTTACTGGAACAGCGGCTGAAGTGACACCGATTCGTGAACTGGATAACCGCGCCATTGGTGAAGGCAGCCGTGGTCCAATCACGGAAAAATTACAAAGCATGTATTTTGATATCGTCAAAGGCAAGTCAGAAAAACATGCTGCTTGGCTGACATTAGTTTAATTAAGATGCGCATTTAAGGAATCACCACATGGCCAAAGACACCAAGATTATTGAAGTCAGCGCAAAGGATTTACCACTTCACTGCCCAACGCATGAAGTGGCCTTGTGGTGTTCTCACCCGCGTGTTTTTTTAGACTTATCAGAGACCGGCCATGCACACTGCCCATACTGCGGCACACAATATCAACTTAAAGCTGGCGAATCAGCGAGTCACCATTAAACAACCAGCTTTTTAAGCTGAATGTCAGCACCCCATAATGCTCGCATCACTTCCTGGGCATCCTCGGCATCACTATTGGACCAAAAACAAGCATTTCCAGGATCGTTCGAAGGATTCTGCAACTGTTTTTCTTCTAAACAATTCCGTAAATGCTTAGCGACCGCAGCCCCTGTATCAATCAACACCACATCGCTTCCCACTAACGACTCAATCAAAACACGGACAAATGGGTAATGCGTGCATCCTAATACAATCGTATCCGCCTTAGCCGCTAACAATGGATCCACATAGCGTTTTAGCAAAGCCAATGTTGATGCACTTTCTAATTCCGCTTTTTCTACACATTCCACTAAACCGTTGCAAGCCTGCGTGACCACCTCAACGCCTTGTCCATAATGCTCCAGCAAGGCTGCAAATTGCGCACTTTTTAAGGTGCCGCTTGTAGCAAGTACGCCGATGACCCCTGATTTTGTGGCAGCAACCGCAGGCTTAACCGCCGGTTCCATCCCGAGAATCAGCAAATCAGGGTAGCGCTCACGCAAGCCAGCAACGGCGGCGGCAGTTGCAGTATTGCATGCGACAACGAGCGCCTTAACGCCTTGATTAATTAAAAATTCAGCAAGTTTTAAGCTGCGCGCTTGAATGAATTCTGGGGTTTGATTGCCATAGGGGGCATATTTAGAATCGGCGACATAAATCAGGTTTTCATGAGGCATCATCTCACGAATGTGTTGGAGAACAGAAAGACCGCCAACGCCAGAATCAAAGACTCCAACCGGGGCATCAAGTGAATTAAACTTAATTTGCATGCGATAGAGTTTAGCCGAACTCACACCAGAATGTCATTTTCTATCATCAGCATCAGTTACAATATGAGGTAAATAAAAAAGCACTTAGGATCATAAAATGGCAAACAGGCTCACTAAAATATATACACGAACAGGCGATACCGGCACAACAGGCCTTGGCGATGGATCTCGCGTCAACAAAGACAGCCTTCGGATTGATGCCTTGGGGGATGTTGATGAGTTAAATGCGGTGATTGGCATATTACTCACCGAACCACTCCCCGAACTCATTCGAAGTACACTGGATGATGTGCAACATGACTTGTTTGATGTGGGCGGCGAAATCTGCATTCCTGGGTACACGATGCTCAAAACAGAACGTGTTGCCTCGCTTGAAAATGTGCTGGATGAACTCAATGAAACCCTAGAATCATTGAAGGAATTTATATTGCCGGGGGGGACGCGAGCATCGGCTTATTGCCATTTAGCTCGGACAGTTTGCCGCCGAGCTGAACGGTCAATGATCAAACTTAACCGCGATGAGACGGTGACAGTGATTTCATTGCAATACATTAACCGTTTATCAGATTTATTATTTGTGATGTGCCGCAGCATCAACCACGCGTCTAACGTGACTGACGTCTTATGGCATAATAAGGCTTAAATTAAGCACAACCGAACTTCAAAACTGAATGATTAAAAAATTACTGCAGCGGGTATTTTCAAAAAAAGACAAACCCGCCAAGCATGAAACAACCAAGCCAAATGGCCGCACAAAAAAACGTGCAGACACCGGCGCTAAAAGTATCTCCAACAAAACTCATGGCATAGACCGTCGATTGCTCAGCAATGCAGCAGTCAAAACAACCGAAGGTTTACAAAAAGCGGGATTCGAAGCTTATGTTGTGGGCGGCGCAGTCAGGGATTTGCTTTTAAAAAGACGCCCTAAAGATTTCGACATCGCAACCGATGCCACCCCAGAACAAGTCAATCGAATTTTTCGTCGTTCTCGCATTATTGGCCGCCGCTTTAGACTTGTTCATGTCATATTTGGTGATGAAACCATCGAAGTTTCCACGTTTAGAGGCAGTCACTTAGGCGATACGGCCGATAATCAAGTCGCTGATTCAGGAAGAATTTTGCGCGACAATGTTTTCGGGAATCAAGAAGAAGATGCCGTCCGCCGCGACTTCACGGCTAACGCTCTATATTACGACCCAGCCACCGAAGACATTTTGGACTTTCATAACGGCGTAGCTGATATTCAAGCCGGCATCTTGAAAATGATCGGCGACCCAGTTACGCGCTATCGTGAGGATCCTGTTAGGATGCTTCGCGCCGTCAGACTTTCCGCCAAGCTAGGATTAAAAATAGATCCAGCGACGGAGACTCCTATCCCTAAATTAGCAGAACTCTTAAGCGACGTCCCACCGTCACGTCTATTTGATGAAATGCTTAAACTGTTTTTATCTGGCCATGCGATTCAAAGTGCAGTCCAGCTCCGTAAACATGGATTGCATCACGGATTGCTCCCATTACTAGACGTGGTGCTTGAACAGCCCATAGGCGCTAAATTTGTAAATCTCGCGCTAAAAAATACTGACGCCCGCGTACTTGCTGAAAAGCCAGTTTCTCCAGGCTTTCTCTTCGCAACGCTGCTTTGGCATGAGGTGTTGGTGGCTTGGCAACGCTATCAAAAACAAGGCAACCGCCCCATCCCTGCGCTACATATGGCCATGACGGAAGTGACTGACATTCAAGCAGAGAAGCTTGCCATTCATAAACGTTATAGCGTCACCATGAAAGAAATCTGGGGCTTACAACCGCGTTTTGAAATGCGTGTGGGCAAACGTCCTTTTGGCTTACTTGAACATCCTCGCTTCCGGGCCGCTTATGACTTCCTATTACTACGTTGTGAATCTGGCGAAGTGGAGATGGAGCTAGGCGAATGGTGGACGAAGTTTGCAGAAACGCATCCTGAAGAGCGTTTAAATCTATTAAAGAATGTGCCGCCAAGCAACAATGCCGAACCAAGAACGCGCCGTCGTCGTAGAAGAAAACCTACCGCATAAACATGCATCGAGCTTTTATCGCGCTAGGCAGCAATCTGCAAAACCCTCAAGAACAAATCAACGCTGCACTTCAGCGCATTGCGAATACGCCTGATATCCAACTCATTAAAGCCTCGTCGCTTTATCAAACAGCGCCTGTTGGCTATGACAATCAACCGGATTTTATCAATGCGGTGGCCGAAATAAGCACGACACTTGCGCCATTAGCATTACTGCAAACGCTGTTGAATATCGAAACCATGCATGGAAGGGAACGTCCGTTTCCCAATGCGCCGAGGGTGCTTGATTTAGACCTCTTGCTTTATGATGATGTGATCATGAACACCGAGACGCTGACATTGCCTCACCCTAGAATGTGTGAAAGAGGATTTGTCATGCTGCCACTGGCAGAAATTGCACCAAACATTAAGATTGGTAATAATGGATACGCTGACGGACTTGCTGCAAAATGCGATAATCAAGACGTCTGCAAACTTTAATTTTTTAAAGCGAATAAGCAAAACGTGATGAGTGCTAAAAAGAGTATTACTGAAAAATTTCCATACATTGTGATTGAAGGTCCCATTGGAAGTGGGAAGACCACCCTTGCTCGCAAACTGTCCGAGCGATTTCCTGTGAATTTATTGCTGGAAAAAGCTGAGGCCAATCCATTTTTAGCCAGGTTTTATCAAGACCCTGAACGTTACGCACTCCCTACCCAGCTGTTCTTTTTATATCAACGCGGCAATCAAATCCGTGACTTGAACCAGCATGACATTTTTGGCGATGCCACGATTGCGGATTTCTTTTTAGAAAAAGATCCCATCTTTGCACGCCTGACTTTGAATGATGAAGAGTTTTCACTCTATCGCCAAATTTATCAAAGCATGCATGTCCATGTGACAAAGCCAGACTTGGTCATTTATCTACAAACGCCTGTAGAAGCATTGATCGATCGGGTCGAGCAACGAAACATTAGTTACGAGCAAGAGATTTCTCGGGAATATCTCACGCGCCTCTCGGAAGCTTATAGTGAGTTTTTCCATGTTTACGATACCTCCCCTTTGTTAATCGTGAATAACGAAAAAATTGATATCACGACCAGTGAAGAAGCACTAGATTTACTCGTTGAGCGGATCATGCAAGTGCAAAGCCGTCGAGAATTCTTCAATCCCAACTGGGATTAATGGAATGTCGCTAGAAAAACTTCAAAGCCTCATTGCACGCGATGAAAAAATCGCCATGTTGACTTGTTATGACTCAACATTTGCCAAGCTCAGCGTGGCTGCTGGCATCGATGTGCTTCTAGTGGGCGACTCTCTTGGCATGGTTTTACAAGGCTCGGAAAACACTTTAAATGTTACGATGCAGGACATGGAATACCACACAAGGTCCGTCGTAGCAGGTGCCAAAGATTGCTGCATCATGACCGACATGCCAGTAGGCAGCTACGAACATGAAAAAGAAACCGCACTAGCAAATGCCAAAAGACTGATTGCAGCAGGGGCAGACATCGTTAAGATTGAGGGCGGCGGCGAGATCGTTAATACCGCAGAATATCTGATCAAACAAGGCGTTCCTGTGTGTGCCCACTTAGGCTTTACCCCACAGTCCGTGAATAAATTTGGGGGATATCGCATACAAGGAAAAACGGATGAAGGGGCGCAATCCATTTTGCAAGATGCCATTGCGATGAGCAAGGTTGGAGTCACTTTTGTATTACTTGAAATGGTGCCCGCCGCCCTTGCAAAAACCATCACAGCCTCCATTAGCACCCCGACGATAGGCATTGGGGCTGGCATTGATTGCACGGGTCAAGTCCTGGTCTTGCAAGACTTACTTGGGATTTATACAGGGGTCGCCAATAAAGCGCCTGAGGATTTTAAATCCCCACGCTTCACTAAAAATTTTCTTCAAGATGAGCATAGCATCCAAGGCGCAGTAAAAGCCTACGTGCAAGCGGTCAAAAATAAAACCTTTCCTAGCGCTGAACATAGTTATTAGTTTTTATGCAAATCGTCAATACCGCACAAGCGCTATCTCAAGCATTAGAAAACCAAAGCGCCATCGCCTTTGTTCCCACCATGGGCAATTTGCATGCGGGTCATATCCAATTAGTGGAACTCGCTAAAAGCAAAAATGCCTGTGTGGTGGTCAGTATTTTTGTGAACCCTCTTCAGTTTGGCAAAAATGAGGATCTCAGCCAATACCCTCGAACCTTAGACGACGACTTAGAAAAGCTAAGAGCGGCTGGCGCTGATGTGGTTTTCACGCCTAGCGAGCAAGAGATTTATCCTGATTTTGATGTGGAGACGAATGCCACCCATCAAAATATCACCATTAATTTACCGAAGCTTGCCAATGAATTATGTGGGGAAGTGAGGCCTGGCCACTTTTCTGGGGTTGCGACGGTGGTCCTAAAATTATTCAATTTGGTCTTTTTTAATGGCGCAAAAACCAAAATTGCGATCTTTGGGAAAAAAGACTTTCAGCAGCTATTCATTATTCAAGACATGGTCAAAGCGTTAAATTTACCGATTGAAATTATTGCCGGCGATACTAAACGCGAATCTGATGGACTGGCCATGAGTTCACGTAATGGCTATTTAACCCCAGCCCAAAGGCTAGAAGCGCCACGTTTATATCGTGCATTAGGCTTACTCGTTGATGCCATCAAACAAGGCCGTACTGATTTTTCTGTATTAGAAACTCAAACCACCCAATTTTTAACGCAGCTTGGCTGGATTGTGGATTACATCTCTATAAGATCAGCAGCGTCCATGCAGCCAGCGGCCTCTAGCGACCGAAAACTAGTTGTGCTTGGTGCGGCGCGACAAGGGAACACCCGTTTAATTGATAATATTGAGTTCACGCTTCCTGCTTAATCGCTTGTTCGGCATGGGAAAATAGCAAGTTTCTGTATTTTTGCGCGTCCGACACTAAGCGATTATAATGTGCAAGCTTTTCAATTGAATACATAGGAAATCCATGCAAAGAA
>Ga0114964_10000362_pt1 | contig 35510 bp, 41 predicted proteins | sample C_131016_MF_Meta_FD_92638 | JGI IMG/M metagenome (GOLD analysis project Ga0114964, IMG submission 92638) | Freshwater microbial communities from Lake Croche, Canada to study carbon cycling - C_131016_MF_MetaG | ecosystem: Environmental > Aquatic > Freshwater > Lake | place: Lake Croche, Canada...
AATAAATTTAATAGTATAAATGGATATGGATCAAAATGATGTAGTTGTGAAATATTAAAAACTACCCACATTAATACTACTATGGTTTGTATTACAATAAAAGTCCAAGATCCTATAAAGTTGGTTATTTTATCAGCTAGTATAAAACCTATTTCTTTTATTTTGTTCATCATATCTATTTCATAATAAATATTAATGATTTAAGAATTACCGTTCTTTGGGTTAATTTATCCTTTTATTAATTGTTTATCTTTTGTAATCTTTGCTTCTAGTTTGTCTAATCTAGAATCTATAGCTGAGTAAATATCTCCTATCAGCCTGTCTGTTCTATCGATTTCTTGGTCAATTCTACGATTAGTTAATTGATCTCTTTCGTCTATTCTCCTATCCATGATATCATAGGCTTGTTCAAGGTCTTTTAGAAGACCTTCTACTTCATTTAATCTGTTTACTGCTTTAAACGCTACCACAACTGCCCATACAAAGGCAACTGCACCAACACCTATAGCAAATCCTAAAATTTGTTCCATAGTTTTGTTTTTAAATTCAAAGAACGGTAATCTTAAATTTAGGAATTAGTAAGGGAGTCGAACCCTTATCTGAGCAGCACCAGGCCACCCATGTTACCATTACACCAACTAATTCTTTAAGGGCCGGACTCGAACCGGATACCGTTTCATTTAAAACGGACTAGACAACCATTTGACTGGATTCGGTTACCTTACCTCATTACGCCCACCTTGTGTATATTACCAACCTTGGTCTTTCTTGTAGCCTTCCGAGTTATCAGTTAAGGGGCTTGTACAAGATCAGGGTTTCTGATTAATGATTTGCTTGTACTCTAGATTACTATAAACCCTTTTTCATCCGTTTAGCACCATCATCAATTAACAGCGAGCATTGGTAATTTGTAGGAAGGACAGGGGTCGAACCTGTACAAGAATCAAGCGGGCTACACCTTACATTAAGGCTTTCGGGATTGATGATTATTCCCTACTTATTAAGCACAACCACTGCGTATGCCAATTCCGCCACCTTCCCTATTTTCGCTAATGTTAAAAACTATTCAATCCTTGAAAAAACACATTAACTTGCTACTTACGTATTTAGGCTCGCCCATCCCGTTGTCATATTGATTTACCTGAAACTTCTTTGGGTTGTTGATTGACCACTCCCACTTACTTAAGTAGTTTTTGATTTTTAAAACATTCCAGCCACATTGGGAGAGCCGCAGTTCCCACGTTGTTTAAAGATATAGTTGGCGACGTATCTACTGGGGTGTGTTTTATTTTTTTACTGTAGTATCGGCTGCAGTCGTATCTACTTGTACTGAATCAACTTTAACTGATACTGAATCAATTGTTGTCAATTTCGTTGGTGGAGTTACGTCCTTGCAGCTTGCTACTACTAATGCTACTAATGCTAATGCTAAAAATACTTTTTTCATGTTTTTGTTTTTTATTAATTTCTATACCTAAATATACGAACTTTATTTGTTAATCCCAAACTTCTTCGTAAGTTTTTTCAAAAATATCTGGTTTGCATGGATAAAATTCTCCTTGTATCCCTTTTATAATAAAATCACCTACAGAAGCTTTCATGTCTCCTTCTAAGGTATTAATTATTAAACCATCTTTTTCAACTTTAAAAATATCTTTACCTAACCCAACAAATTGTTGTATTTCCATTAAATTAGGAATTTCTAAGTCTCTTAATTGAACTGCTTCAATTACAACTGGTTTCTTTCTGTACTGTGCCATTAGAAATTTATTACCTGTACTTCTCTGATTACAGTGGTGTCAGGGTCAAAGTCTTTATCTAATTGTTTAGAAGCTGCTAGTACTACAGAGGCACCTGCTTTGTTTTCTACCCAAAATTCTTTTACAAATTTAGAAGATATTACTTGATTCTTGTCATTTCTTTCTACTGTAAATACAGCTACTTTTACTTGATAACTCATGTGATTATTATTTGTTAATGTTAGTGATGAATAATTTGATGGTGTGGTTGTAATAGTTGTATTGTTAGGATTTGTAAATACTCCTGTTCCTCCATTTATTGTTCCTGAATATTCTAGGGTAGTTGATGTAATTCCATACCCTACTGTTGTTGATGTTTCGTTCATAATTTTAAGTAGTTTTTTAAATTAATGTTTTGTTTTTTTTCTTGATAATGAATTTTTAAATTTCCAAATAAAACCGTAAATACTTTTTCTTTTTCCTAAGCAACATTCAGAAATTGCTGATGAAGACTTATTTAAAAATTTAGCTGCTTCACTTGCACTTTCCCATTCTTTAATAAAAACGTTCTGTTTATCAAATTGTAAAATAGGTTTACTTAAACTATCTTTAACCCAAGATGCTTCTCTACCTATTAACTTCTCAGAAATTTTTTTATTCCTATTCGATTCAGTTTGATAATGAATTAAATTAGATTCAACGATTTTTAACGCCCTCTTAGGATTTGAATAACATTGATGTCCTGTTTTAGATTGAGTTATTTTTTGGCATGTTTCTTCACTAAATTTAGTACCTTTCATTCTATTACTAACATCAGGCCTTTTTACACCTTTAAGTTTTTTAGAAGTTCCAGGTCTAAAAGATGAACTCATTTTATTTCGGGTTTCTAAAGAGTGTGATTCAACACCACCACCACCTTTATTTTGATTATATAAATTAAAACCCCAAATTTTAAATTGTTCTATCCAAAAACATTCCCAACGTTTCCAATCAATTTCATCTACAAAATCTAATTCAAAGATATTTACTTTTTGTTTTAATCTTTTTTGATGTTGAGATTCCCTTTTAATTAAGGAATTTTTAGTTTTCCCTATGTAAATAGGAATCTCATTTTCATCAAAAAGGCAATATATGTAAACTTTCATATTTTAGCAGTTATGTGGTACTACTATAAATATCATAAAGTTTAAAAAAATTTAAGAAGCTTGATGATCTGCTAGTATTTTAGATACATGAGCTACTACTTTATCCCAAGAAGCTATACCATCTTCATCTTCATAGATTACAGGGTCAGGACGACCTAATTTAATAAACGCTTCTACTCTTTCAACTGATGAGGCACTCTTATAATCAGAATTCCCATTTGGATATGGTTTATAAGAAGTATTAGTTCTACTATATACTTCGTTAAAGTCTAATCCTAATTCTTCACATAAAATTTGACCATCAACTAAAATATCATACTTCATACCTTCAAGATATGGAGTAAAATAACCTACTCTATCAGCATCCCAGTTACCTGCTCTAAAAGCATGGTCATCAGCATCTCTGAATTCTTGTCTACAATCTGGGTAAACTCCAAAATCTCCAGCATGAATACCTAACGCAATATCACATTGTTCTTTTGTTCTATTCGCAATTGATAATGCTACAGCTTGAGTAATTGAAGCGAACATTTTGTTACGGTTAGGTACAACCGTTTCTTTTTGATTAGACTGCTCATAGTGACCTTCCGGTACATCTTCTCCTCCAGTTACTAAAGCTGAATCTAATAGGTCTGCTAATCCGTTTAGTTGGATTTGACGGTACTTAATTCCTACAATAGGAGTAGGGTGATCTGCTTTAGCTTGAGCATCTCCGCATAGGTTAATATACTCTACCAATGATTGAGCTCTCTCTAGCTCTATTTTGTGTTTTTGACCATAGTCAAATGAGATAGCTGTTACACTATCATACTCTTTTAGACATCTAAGCAATAGTGTGCTTGAGTCCATACCACCCGAAAGTGATACTACAACATGTTTTTTAGACATAATTTATTTTTTAATTTGTGCCAGGTATTTAAAACGTATAGGCAAACGTTATTATTTTTTCTCTCCTTCGTAGATTTTCTTTCCAAAATATTCATCAAGAAATTCTCTACGATAGAGTTTTACTTTACCTGCATATTTAGGATTTGAAACTTCTTGCTCTTGAATAGTTTCTCTTAATTTAACAGCAACTTCTGCTACTTGTTTACCTAATTCGGACCCTGCTGCTCTACCTAGATACTCATAAAGAGACATCATGTGCGGTTTTTGTACTTCCATAACTCTATTTTTGTTTTAATTTTTTTAATTCCCAAGGATGGTAAATTATTTCAAAATTTTCGGAATCAAATTGACCCATTCTTTGAAACCCATACCCAAATATTCTTAATATTGGGTTTACAATTTGTACTAATTTATATTTTACCATTATTACAAAATTCTTTAAATTTATTTACATTAAATATAATATCTTCTAATTGAGAAGACAAATCTTTTTCCATAAACTCTTCAATTTTATTTGATGGTTTTTCTAATAAACCTATATCAGTATATCTTTTACCTAAAGCACCGCAAATAATTGGATTTGAAGTATCAACTGAATTAATTAAATTAGGCTGAGCATCTCTATAGTAAGTAAATTCTTGAGGTGTTGAAGCTCCTAATAAATGGATATAATGGTGGTCTTTTATTACATTTTGAGATAATAAAAATTGAATTAATAATACTCTACCAACAGATTGGTTAGCTAATACATTTTCAGATCCACCTAATTCTTGATATACAACAGAAGAATGATTAAAAGCAAAATGAGTATAACCTAAATCAACACATTGTTGATATAGAGTATGAATTTCACTTACCGTTTTTCCCTGCAATACTACCATTAACTTAGTTTTGAATGGCATTTTATATTGAGTCCAATGTTTTGCGTTTTTCGCCGTAAGATCGCGTTCATTCCACTCATCAGGCACAATGAATATATTAGGTTGAATTAGATCTATTTTTTCTAATAAATCTTGAGTTGTATGTGAATACCCTTCAAATAAAGAGTTATCCATAATAATAAATCTATCTCTTTCTTTTTGATCTAAAAAATGTTGTCTATACTCTGGATATTTATCCATGAAAATAGGGAGACAATAATCAAAATCTGACCATTCATTATTGTACTCAAATAGAGAGATTGGAACTTCATGTGAAATCTTCATAACTTAATGTTTAAATTTAATAACTAAATATAATAAGGCTCCCTGCGGGAGCCAAATTTATTTCTATCTATGTAATACTATTTTCCAAAATAGTCCTCCTTGTACTACAAATTCTCCTCCTAAGCCATACCCAACTGATAGTGCATATAGTTTATCTGTTTTTGATTTAAAAATAAGAGAAGGTCCTACAAAGTTGACTAAATTTTTTTTATCGAATCCGGCTACACCTCCAACGTATAGTTGAGATTTAGGGAGTTCTTTTACTATAGTTTTATCTTGGATTGTGGTTTGTTTTAGTTTGGCTTCGAACTTTCTACCTTTAATCTTATTCTGAGAGATTGTGTCTGTAATGTATACTTGTCCTAGATCGTTACCTAAGAGTAAACTATCTTTATATACATTTTCAGCATAATACTCCTTGACAACTAAAGCAGAGTCTACTATTACAGGTATTTTTACATAGATAGTTCTATCCTTATAAATAGTTTTACCTGGTTTGTATATCGTGGTGTCTTTATTTACTGTAACAGTATCTATTGTATGCTTTACTATTTCATACTTTTTTCCATCTAATGTGATGTCTCCTTTATTCTTATCTCCACTACAGTTACTAAATACATTAGTAAGGAATAGTGCTATCATTAGTCCTGCTATTAGTAGAGTTTTTAAATCTACTTTTTCAAATAATGTTTTATTTTCGCTCATTTACTTTTTCTAATTGTTCTTTGACTTCGTCCTTGTGTTGATCGATCTTATCTAAGTATTTTGTAATTAAGTCAATATGAATTAAATCTACCTTAGAAGCATTCTTAAGAATTGAAATTACTTGGAAGATTAAGAATGGAGGTAGTATTGTCGAACTCAACCATCCCACTCCTGTAAATCCTTTTTGGATTGAAAGAACAACTGATAATAGTATTATCCAAAAGATGAAAGTCTTTACTACTTTAATTGCTTTATACGTTTTAAATCCTTCTCTTTTAGTTCCTGCCCACATTCCAAAGAATCCATCGGCAAATATAACTACACATATTGATAGAAATTGATACACATTATCAATAACGATGTGAGTAAAATAAGACACGATAAATGATAATACTGTTGTCAATGATAGATATATAATAGTTGTTGTTTTCATATAGTAACTTACTTAACGTATTGGTAGTATTTTTTGGTTCTCTCTGATCTATCTGCTAATCCATTTACTCCTCCATTTATTTTTTTGGTTAGAGTTAGGATTGATACATCATTAATTCCTTGATCACATATTGACCATAGTTTATTTTTATCGAAAAAGAATATTGCTGACTCGAATGAATAAACTGTTGCAACTAATTCTGGATGTTCTATTATCTCTGGTTTAGATAACGACTGAGCAAATGCTACATAATTATCATGACCTGTTATCTGCAAAGCACCTCTTCCTCTGAATTTGTATCCATCTCCCGAGGCTTCGTTTCCATTACCCATTCTACTAGCATACACATGGTTAGCTATTTTTTCAGGGTTGCGAGCATATATCTCATTTAAGTTACCTGGAAAGTATTTTCCAAATATACTTTTTAATCCATCTGCTGAGTAGTTTAGATTTTCTGTAAATATAGTAAATCCTCCTGTCTCGTGTGCTGTCTGCCCGAAGAAGTGTGCTGCTCTTGCTGGGGTCATTTTGTAATGCCCCATTGCTGCTTTCATTGTAGCAGGCCCAAAATTGCCATCTGCTACTAAGCCTAGCTTTTCTTGTAAACTTTTTAAACTCATGTAAACTATTCTTTAGGTTCCTCTTCAGGGTTTGATGATTGTTTTTTATTTCTAAATTGAGAGAATTTTTCTATAACATCTGGTAAGAATGAGCCTAAAGTTATGTACATAAATGCATCAAAGATGTATTCATTTATTTCAAACTTTTTTCCTAACCAACTTGCTACTATGTTAACTCCAAAGGCAATTACCATGACCATAAATGCCATAAAACCTATTACAACCTTCTCGTTATAATCATTTGACTTTTTAAAAATGTCTTTAAATGCCATAGTACTTTTTATTAAAATTAATAAATCTATAACTTATTTAATAGAACTATATTTTGGTATAAATATTAAAAGCCCCAATGTTAATTGAGGCTTTATTTTAAAAAGTGTTAAGACCCACTATCCTTCACAAGAAGTGCAACTATCTGCAGTCCTTTGTAAATTATCCCCTCGAAGTACTGATTCGGTTCTTAAATAGTATAAAGTTTTTATACCTAGTTTATGGGCTTCTTTATGTACGGTACTAATAAATTTAGGGGTATCATTAGGATCGAATGAAAGATTTAAAGACATTGCTTGATCAACATATTTTTGTCTAATACCATTTTGTCTTACTAATTCTAATTGATTAATCTCCTTAAATGTTAGGAATACTTCCTTCTCTTCAGGAGATAGAATATAATCAGGTAAACCTAATACAGATCCTTTATCTTTTAATATCTGATCCCAAATACTATCAATGTTATACCCTTTCTCAGCTAATACTTTTTCCAATATTCTATTTTTCTTAATAAAAACACCTTTTGCTGTTTTTAAATTAAAAACATTAGCAGGAATTGGTTCAGTTGAAGGTGAAACACCACCCGAAATATGAGCATTTGATACTGTTGGTGCAATAGCTAAGTGATGTGAATGTCTTAATCCTGTTCCTTTACACCATTCTGGTTCTCCGTACATTTCTGCTTGTTCTTTAGAGGCTTTTAATGCTCCTTCTTCAATAAATGAAAACATCATTCTAGTGTAAGTGTCTGCTGGTATTCCAGTAAATGGTAAGTTTTTAGATTGTAAGAATGTATGCCACCCTAATACACCTAAACCAATTGCTCTACCTTTTGTTGCAGATCTTACAGTATTTTCAAAGAATTTAATGTTTTTAGCACGATCAATGAATTCTTGTAATGCTCCTTCTAAAAACCATGTAGATATTTCAGGTAAAGTCATTCCATTTTCAAATTTGTAATCTTTCCATTCATCCCATCTCGCAAGATTCAATGAAGATAAACAACAAATAAATGAATGTAACTCATCTGTGTAAAGCGCAATTTCAGAACAAATGTTCGTCATTGTTACTTTAAGGTTATTATTTTTATATGCTTGAGGATTAGCATTATTAACGTTATCTTCGTACATAATGTAAGGTTCACCTGTCTCTAAACGTGTTTTTAAAATCTCACCCCATAGTTTTAAAGCTTTTGGATCTCTTTCTTCAAGTTTATTCATAAAGAAATCATCAATTGAAACACATTGGTGTAAGTTTAAACATTGTCTATTAACATCACCTTTTGGTCTTCTAATTCCTAAAAATTCTTCAATATCAGGGTGATTAATAGATAAGTTAACTGATGCTGCTCCTCTACGAACTGATCCTTGATTTGTAGCTAAGATAGTTGAGTCAAACATTTTAGCCCAAGGCACAATTCCTTCAGAAGTACCATTATCTTTAATAAGTTTACCTCTACCTCTAATACGAGATAAACCAATTCCTACTCCACCACCTTGTGAAGTTAATCTCATTAATTCTGAATTAGAACCTGCAATCCCTTCAATTGAATCTTCTACATCAATTCCAAAACATGAAATAGGCATTCCTCTTTCGGTTCCTAGATTACTTAATACCGGAGAGGCTAAACATAACCAGTTTTTGGTTAATGCCTCATAAAATAAGGGTTGTAAGTCTTTACGTTTTAATCTTTTAGCAGATGCTTTACTTACTCTTAAAAATGCTTTAAATACATCTTCTTCGGGTAAAAGATACCCGTTTGAAACTATATCTAATCCTATTTGATCAAACCACTCTGGGTAATTCTTGCCCTTAATCCAATGGCTGGTGTCTACTTGTACGCTCATATTTATTTGATTTTATTCTGTTTTTATTTTTTGTTAATGGTTGAAGATTTTTATAGTTCCAACATTCTATTATTTCGTTTTCGTCTTTAAAATTAAAGCTTTCTATAGGTCTTATATGGTCTACTTCCCAATAATCTCCATAATTTTCCCAATTCATTTTATGATTAAATTTAATCTCAATGTGGGTTTTAAATTCATCTAAAGTACAACCTAAATACTTAAATACAGATTTACTTTTTAAAGTAATAGTTCTATAAAAATAGGTTCTTAAATTTTCTTTTAACCTAAAAATTGGATCTAGTCTTTTTAATCTTTTATATTCTTTTTGATATTCTCTATGCTTTAATTGATATTCAGGATTATTTTTTTTATTTTCCCAATGACTTCTAGCGTATTCCTTATCATATTCTTTGTAGTTTCCTCTATTTTTTTTGATAAGAGCTTTAAATTTTTCTTTATTATTATTTATCCACTCTTTATTTTTAATATTAATTATATCTTTCTTTTCAATATATCGAATCTCAGATTTAATTTTTATACAAGATTTACAGATATTTTGGTAACGCTGTCTTGTGTTTTCCCAATAATAATTCTCAATTCCTTTTAATTCTTTACATTTAGTACATTCTCTTTCCATAATTATGTTTTAGTATAAATATGTAAAGGGAAAAAACTACCCATGATTCTTTTATAAATCGCTCCAATCTCCTACAGACTTAGCATAAGAAGTACTTCTTCCAGCAAAAAAATCTTGATGTTCAACCCCATTAGTTAAGTGTCCGAACCAATCCATCTGCTTGAGTTGATTAGGGTCAATATCATTATACACAGGAGAATATCCAAGTTCTACCATCTTTTCATTGGCTCGGGCTTTGATAAAATTTTTCAATTGAGAAATATTTAAACCTTCTACTTCACCTAATTCAAAAGCCTTATCTATAAAATCAAATTCTAATTGTACTGATAAATGGCATGCTTCTGTTACTTGGTCTCTTAATTGAATTGTGTTTAATTCAGGCATTTCATCTAACAGTGTTCTGAATAACCAACATCCTGCTTTTGAATGCAATGACTCATCTCTTACGCTCCAAGCCACTATTTGTCCTGTACCTTTCATTAAGTTTCTTAATTGAAAAGACATTAAAATTGCGAATGAAGAAAATAAGTTAACACCCTCCGTGAATGCAGAAAAAATAGCCAGTGACTGCGCTTTTTCATTTAGAGTATCCATAGGAGTATCTAATAAACGCTCAATCTTATTTACCGCTGTCTCATCTTCTAAGAAGGCTTTAAAATCCTCTAAGTCTAATGCTTCATTTAATCTAGCATAAGCATGAGCATGAATAGCCTCAAATGAACCAAAAGTAGAAGTCATAGCTACTATTTCGGGTTTTGGGAACCATTGTGATACTTTTGATGACCAATAATCGTTTACGTGCACTTCGGTTTGAGCAAAAGATTTTAAAATATTACCAATTAAGTTTTTTTCAGTTTCTGAAAGTTTTTGTTTCCAATCGTTTAGATCTGAGGCTAATGGTACCTCATCTGCTAACCAATGTGAGCGTTGTTGGTCTAAGTAAAAATCGAATGCTTCTTGGTATTCGAATGGTTTGTAAAAATCTCTTCTTTCAATTAATGACATATTTTAATTTTCTGTTATAGGTTCGTATTTAATTACATTTTGGGGTGGTATATTTTCATAGGTATAAATCCCTTTACCACTAAAATTAGGATCATTATAAAAGGTATTAGTTAAACCTTCAGTATCTATAGTTAATAATACTCCTTTACCTTTAGGCAAATCATATTTAAGATTATTCCATAAGGCTTTAGACTTACTTTCATCTAATGAAAAGTATATCCTTTCAGTATGAGTAGATCTTTTATTTAAAGATTTAGGTTTTAAACCTATCTTTTTAATATTATCTACATAATTAGAATTTGTTATATGGTATATAAATTGAGGAGGAATAACTGTAGGATCATATTTAGTTTCAAAATCAAAAATCAATAATGGGGGTTCCTCATCTTTTACTAAATCTCTAAATTTTGAAGAATTATACTTCATTGAATATTGTTGAACATCCTTATTAAGAGAAGGAAAGAATGAGGATTTGGGTTTTTGACTTGAGTTATTAAGTCTATATTGTATTAATGAAGGGAAATATCCTAAATTATTCAATAGTACCAATATTTTAGAAATATTAGGATCAGGATAATTTCCTGTATAATTTTGTGTTTTAGTATCAACATATTTAGGTCTAAATTCTATAGAAATTGACCCTCTCCCATCATCAAAGGCTGAAAATTCTTGTAGGTCTTTAAATTGTTTTTTTATTATATCTAAAGCTTTATTTATCTCCACAGTTTGAATTAACCCCTCGTGGATTTCTCCAGTAAATGGGTCATGTATATTATTAGGAATTAAATCTTTTAGTTTTATCATATGTTTTAAATTTTAAAAACGGGTCTATAAATATTACTAATTATTTTCTAAGCTAAAATTCTGAAATAAATTCTTAAGGTTACCTTTTTCGCTATTAGAAATACCTCCAAATGTACTAGGTTGTGATGATTGTTGGTTTTTGTAATCCTCAGTGTCATCGTATTCTCCTAGTACTTCAATATGACCACAAGAAGTATCAATATTAACGTTATAAGTCATACCATCAGGACCGTAACGGTTCTTTTGAATATGCCATCTTCCAGTACCTTCTGTTTTATCTTTCTTCAATCTAGATTGAGACATCCCAAAATCTACAATAGCTTGTTTTTCATATGAGCCTGCTGATTTGTCACCTTCTACTATCTCATCTTTTGCACCTGCTCTATTTACTTGTGAAACAGACCAAATAGGTAGATTTAATTCTTTTGCTAAACCTTTAGTTCCATAATGTAAATCATCAATTTCTTCTTTCTTTTCCTTACGTCTTGAAGGTGGTTTTAATAAATCTACATAATCAATTAAAATTAGATCTGGTTTAAAACCTAAATCCATAGTTTTCTGAATATGAGATTTAATAGTAGTTAATGATGCTCCTTTAGCTGGATATTCTTTGATTATAATATTATCTTCAAATTCACTTAACATTTCTTTAAGTTTATCCTGATAATTATGAATTTCACTAACATTAATTCCTGTATAGTAAGCATCATATCTTTTACCAACATAATCTTCACCTAATTCTAAAGTATAATGTATTACTTTATAACCCATTTGGCCAGCAAATGCCCCTAAAGCAACTAAATCCCATGATTTACCCCCACCAGGTCCACCATAAATTAAACCATAATCTCCACCACCTAATCCACCTTGAAGTAAAGTATTTAACACTTCCCAAGGTGTAGGTACAGTTTTTCTACTTGATTCTCTATAACGAGATTCAATATCCTTCACATACTCATGACCTAAATTCTTGTCAGCACCTGCCTTTAAAGCATTATCGATTAAAATTCTGATATCATCATAATGACCACTTTTTAGTAAATCTACTGAGTCTATTAATGCGTTTTTTAGTAATTGATTTTTACAAAAGTTAGCAAATTCTTCCTCAACATATTCTTGATCATCATATTGAGTGGTATAGATAAGTTTTAATTGTTCTTTTACTGCTGTTTGTAAAATATCATTATCGATTTTTTTAACTTCAATTTTTAATGTATCAAGTGTAGGTGTTGTATGAAATTTATCAAAGTACTTTAGAGTTTCTGTTAAAACCCATTTATGACCGGGGTGCTCAAAGTAATTATCATCAATAATATCTCTTACATTTAGTAAGAATGCTTTATTTTTTAATAAAGAACTTATTACTTTGATTTGGAATGTAGGACCGTAATCCTTAAGGGACGCAAATGCAACCATTTATATAACTTTTATTTTTTGTGTTTATATTGAGTTAAGTATGAAAAATTATTCGAGAGCCAAAACTCTACGTTAGGGGAAATTTGATTCTCTAAATAATCTGACTTATGTAATTGTAAGAAACGAGCATTATTTAAAGTAGAGGGTTTATCATGGATTAATCCATCTAAAACTACTTTATCATATTCAGGTATATTTAATTCTTCTAAAGTCATCAATTTAAAATTGATTTCTAATTGTTTTCTAAAATTATAAACATCTCCATACAAACCATGTTCCTCATGTTTGTCGTAACTCTTTTGAATAATTTCCTTTAATGTAACTTTTTTATCTCCTGCAATTTCAGGGTATAATTTATTAAGTTTTTTATCACCTAAACCTTTAATACCAGGAACATTATCTGATTTATCACCCATTAATACCTTATAATTGATATAATTTTGAGGCCAAAGACCCATTTCATCAAATACTTCTTTTGGACCATAGAATTTCTTCTTTATAGGTGAGTATACTTGAATTTTATCATTACATAACTGAAGGAAATCCTGATCAGCTGATACTATAACTGTACTATCAAATTTAGGAGCTAAATAACCGATCATATCATCAGCTTCTAGTTTATCTAAAGTAATAATAGAAACAGGTAACTGTTGTAAGTAATCAATTAATCTTACCATCTGTTGACCCATTGAGGCTGATTCATCTGCTAGATCGTCAAATGAATTCCAATTAGTAATACGTTTTAATTTACGATTAGCTTTGTATTCAGGGTATAAATTTTTTCTATTTACAGTATTCCCTTGCCCATCAAAAACACATATAATCCTTGTAGGTTGTATTAAATTAACTGTGTAGGCTAGAGACCTTAAAAACCCTACCATTCCACCAATATGAACCCCTTGAGTATTTGTACTATTAATAACAGCAAATGATCTTAAGAACATATTCATACTATCTACTAACAAGACCCTGCTGTTTAGATGCAAGGGAAGAGTTGTTGTATCCTCCTGTATAGAATCTAATAATTGTTTGTAACTCATTTATATTAAAAGTGTTTAATTCTATAAAATTAATATTATTATTTATGCAGTATTCTTTTTTTATTTTATCATGAAATTTAATTTTTTCAAAACTTTTCTCACCACCAAAACATTTTATTGGGGTATAATGTTGTTCTCCTTGAAATTCTATAATAAGGTTTAATTCTTGTAAATAAAAATCAAATGGTAAGGATCTTTTATCTTTACAATCTGGGAATCTCTTTTCAGTGACAAAATTAATATTATTACTTTTAAAAAAATTCTCTATTATAGTTTCCCCTTTAGAGGATTTACATCGAGGGCATCCTTGTTTCATATTAGTATGTTGACATGGTTTTTTTTCAAATTCACCATGCTTAGAACATAATATCTTAACTTTAACCTTACTATGTTTATAATCAACTAAAGAATAGTCATATAAGTCCCCATAAATCTTTTGGGACTTTTCTATAAATTTATCTTTATTGGAAAATTTGGATTTTGCAATTCTATCTCCCCCACATTTTTTACAACCAATACCAAAAACATGCATATTAGGTTGTTGATTAAATTCACCATGTTTTGGGCAAATTATTTTTACGGAGGTTAAAGACCCAACATAATCAACTAAAGAATAATCATAATAACTATTATGCTTTTTAGTGGATTTTTCAATAAAGATTTTGCAATTATTTGAGGGAGGGGTAATATTTATCATCGTTAAATATTTAATTGTTTGGCGACGATAAATATTACTTCCTTAAGCCTCTACCCAGAGGCTTTTTTTCCATTTTAAATTTCAGATAAATCTACTCCTACAAAGTCAGTATTTTCTTCTTCAACGATATCAAAATCATCGCTTCCTAAGATACTAGCCCATTCTTTAGAGTGTTCTTTTTTATACTTATTTATTTCATTAGGTGAATTTTTAATAAACCCATGAGCTGTACTAACTATAATACCTTTGGCTGTTACACCTGTCACGTGATTTTTATCACAAGATACTTTAGTTTTTAGAGCAAATTCAATTTCTTTACCATTTTTAGTAGCTTTTACTTTTTGAGTACCAGGACTAGTCACGTTACCAAAAGTGATAATGAATGAAGCATCGAAAAACATACTGTCGCCGCCTTTATTCCGCAATTTTGGCTGAGCCATCGGCATTAAAGCTGGTTCTACCCATACCTTGTTTACACAAAGCATTGTATTAGTGTAGGATTGCGATTCTTTACGAGACATAATCAACCTTTGATTAATAAAGTTAGCAAATTGTTGAGACATTGCTCCTGCATTCCACATTGGTGAGTTAGAGTTTTTTTCAATACTCATTCTACATGGAATAGACCCAATTGAATCCCATAAAAATAATAGATCGTAAGGTAAATTACCTTTCTTTTGCTCGTCTAATAAATCAGCAATAAAAGCAGCTACATCTTCAATACATTGTAAAGACTCTCTATCAGCATAAATAAAGAAACCTTTATAGTCTTTATTACCATCTTCATCAATAGTTTCACCTAAATCAAATCCCATTGCTGACCAGTGCTCCCAACTATGTTTCATCTCCGTGATGATAATAATTGGTAATACCCCAGTTTTTTGAGCTTCAATAGCGGCTTCAATTAATAGAGTGGTTTTACCTGTATTACTATGCCCTCTTACTAGAGTAATATGACCTTTAGGAATACCTTGCATTTCCAGCATTTCTTTAACAGGTTCAGTAAAGTTAATCCAAGCTTGAGGTTTAAAATTAGATGAACTTTGTCCTAGATTCTTCCCAGCTTTAAATTTATCAAGGGAAAAAGTGCCAGTAATGGCCTTTCCGACTTTACCGGAAAGGCTATCTGTTTTTTGTTTGGCCATAGATTATTTAAATAAATCTTCGAATTCGTCTTCGGCGATTGTTTCTTTAGGTTTTAAAGCAAATGCTTTATTAGCTTGAGGTGCAGTTGGAGTAAATGGACCTTTAGGTGTAGATTCAGTTTTTGGTAATGCTAAGAATTGATCACCAGCCTCTTCAGTTTTTTCTGCTTCTTCTGGGTTTAACCATTCGGTTAAGAATTGTTTAATCTCATCAAAAGTATATTTTTTACTAAATGAAGCCGGATCAGGTTGGATCTCTAACCATTTAGTTAATTCATCATTATCATTACATAATGGTGTAGTTTTAAGGGCAGGCATAATACGAGATTTATTATAATCTGTACCTGTAGTTTCTGGTCCTACTGTTTCTACTTTCATGTCTCTACCTTCCATAATATCAGTAAAATCTCCAATATCTTCATCAGCAGCTAATGATAATAATGATTGATAAACTTCTTTACCAAATTCCCAAAGACGTACTCCTTTTTCCTCTTCACCTCTGATGATAACAGGAGCAAAAACTCTCATTTTAGGCTCTAATTTCTTAGCCATTTTCCAGTTTTCAGGTTCTTTAGTTTTGCGTAATTCCTTTGCAAATTCAATAATTGGATCTTTTTCACCGAAGTTTGTAGGTGAAATAATTGTTCTTTTTCCTATACCATAATGGAAATATAATTCCGTAAATGGGTTTTCAGGATTGTTTTTTGATGGTACAAACCTTACTAAGGCCTTTCCAACAGTTGGTTTCCAAAAGCTTAAAGCTTTATCGTTGTTTTTCTGACCTCCAGCTTTAGGAGCTGAAAGTTCACTAAGCTTGTTTTGGATCAAGTCTAAATTCATAACTTTTGATTTTAATGTTAAAACTAATTTATAATCGTAAATATAATAAGGCTTCCTAAGGAAGCCAAATATTTTTATATTGTTGTTAAATCTCTCATAAAGTAATTATTTTGTAAATCTTAGTATCAAGACGTTTTAAATCCCCAGCATGAGTTAATAAAATACAATTTTTATAATCAATCCAATTAATAGCAAATGAGGCATCTAATTGCCCTCCATTTAAAGACTTAATTAAATCATTTAAGGCATTTATAGTATAGAGGGTATTACTTTCCTTTTTTCTATGAAGCAGAATAGTATTCCCTAATAAACTATTAGACATATTATTATGGTCTATATTGTAAGTACAAACATATTCTTCAGTAGATGTAATATATAATATAAATATCTTATTAAATAAAATTTTATATTGGTTTTGTATAGTAGTTAATGTATTCTCTAGATCTTCTTTACTAGAAAAAGTACAAAATAATTTATTTGACATTGTATAATCTGAATATTCATATGAATTTTCATATGATTGTTGCAAATAAATATGTGAGGGGACAGTTGGATGTGTATTAATCATAACTTATTTTAATTTATTGTAATTTGTGCCGTATTTTACGGTAACTTTGAACCCAAACGGTTCTTCTAATAACCTTTTTATCTCTATTAATACCTCCTTCCCATCATCTCTATGATAATCTATTAATATTGAGTCATAGGTATATAAGATAATATTACTTTTCCGTGTAGCCAAATACTCTTGCACACCTTTAATGGAAGTTACATTATAAAAAGTTTCTCCTGATTGTATCAGGTAATTCAATAACTTTTGTGGGGTTGGGTTTACAACGTCTTTTACAAATAATTGTCTCCCTCCTACTAAAGTAATATATCCTCCATAATTAAAAGTATCCCATAAATCATCTACATAGGCTGCTACTTTTTTAAAGAATGGTATATCTTCATACTGCTTAAAAACTCCTCCGTATAGTTGTTTGAATGTTAATTCTTTAGAGGCTTGATATTGTTCGGGAGTTAATACTTGGGTTTTAAAATACATTTGACCTAAATGGGTATGAATAGATCCTTTATCAAATTCGTACCCAATTAATTTACCTAAAATACGTGGGTGATACGCCTCGTAATCAAATTCAAATAACATATCGTTTTGGCAAATAATTGCCTCACGAGACCCGTTTGTTTTATTTAATGCTGCAAAATTAATATTATTAAAAGAATTTGTCGGACGAGAAGTAAAATTATATAGGTTATATTGAGTATAGATTTTTTCATCTTTTATTGAGAAATTAGGGTTAGTCGGGTTAAAATGCTCGCTAAAAAGTGGCAAATTTAACGTTACCCCTTGTTTTTCAATACCATAGTACACTTTAATATACTCGTCGTTATAATACCGATTTAAGTCGGGATAAATCATTAAATGTTTAACAACACTAAATATAGCTTCTTGGGTCTCATAATGTTTCGGAATAGGAATAATGGAGTTTAAATAAGGTTTGTCTCCATAAAGTTGTTTGAAATGAGTGTGTATATGAGTATCAAAATCGTGTATATACGGAGGGGTAGTGGACATGGACAGTGACAAAAGTTGTAAATCCTTTACTTTACTATCTAAAAATTCTTCTCCTAATAATTGCGCTGTTGTTTTTTTATCTAATACAAAAACCTTTTCATGTTTTAAGATAAAATCTTTTACATTTTTAAAATTTAAATAGAACCCTTCACTATGATTTATAGTTAGTATTAATCCTTTACCACATTTTGGTTTATAATAAATTAAGGACACTTCTGTTAATAAAGGATGATAATTGTTACTTAATGGTATTACATTAATATAACATTCTTCCGATATAAGAAGTTGGGATAATTGATCTTGGGTTTCTACTATATAAAACATTTAATATAACTTTTATTTAACGAAGTATACGAAAGGCCCCTTACGGAGCCTAGTATTTTGTTGTTTTATTTTAAGTTTTAAGCTGCAGCTGAGATTTTATTAGCTAGCATTACTACTTCTGCGGATTTAAAAGCAGATAATCCCCCTTCTAATCCTTTTCCTATTATATTATGAGCCTCTAATGCTTCAGCTCCACTTGATAATGCTGCTGCGACTAACATTGCTGCGTACACACCATGGGCCATTTTGTATAATTCAGTAGACTCGTCATGAGGGTCTTGTTGTCCGTATCTTTTTGGGAAAGCTATTTTAAGATACCCTCCTAATGATTCTATATAGGTATGTTCTAGTTTGTGTCCTACCTTTTTTAAGGCGTTCCCAACTACAGTACCACTTTTTTTATCTTTTTGAAATAATGAAGAGATTCCATTCACCCCTTTCCCTAATAGAGATATAAGTCCTGGTGCCCCTACTATTAATCCAAGAGTCATTGACTCGTCTAATTCTCCATCTTTAGGGGATGGTTTTATTGTACTTGCTCCTTGTTTTAGTATATTTAAAGCTTGGGTTAATCCTACTTCAGCATCTTTATTTGCTATAGGATCGTCGGGTAAGATTTCATCTTCAAATAACCTTCCCTCAGCAAGGAATTTTCTTAAGTTAAAGTTTTCCATTATTTTTTTACTTTAGCTTCAAATGAAGAATCAATAGCACCTTTTCTTGCTTTATCTTTAGCTTTTTTAATTGCTTCAGCTTCGGAAGTTGCTTTTACTTCGATATCATCCATTTCTTTTTCGTCTCCGTATCTATACCAATAATCAACTGTGTATGTTTTTTCTTCAGTACTTTCTTTTAGAATTTGAACTAGTATTGTTTTTAGTTTAATGCTCATAGTTTGTTTTTGATTTTTATAAGGTCCCAGGACTCAATTATTATAAGGATAATTCCAAATATTATAATTCCAGTAACAATATTTTCTTCCACTTGTTTTTGATTATATGTTATAAATATTAAAAAGGTCTTCTAAATTGAGTTAGATCGGTTAGATATTGTTTTATTCCTATAAAATTAGGTTCTGTTTTATCTAGTATTCTTTGGTTAGTATCAATCACACCTGCTCTGGTTTGTATTCCGTTTACTTTTTCGTTATGTAGTGGGCCTGAGATTTGCCAGAACACCGATACTACTTTCCATAAGGAGGTATTTGAGTTTCCTTTACTAGTAGTAAAAGCTTCATAGGTTGGTTGATCAATTTCCATTAATCTAAATGTAGTACCATTTCTTTGTCTAGCAAAATATCTTGTGATTTTTCCTGCGGTATAATCTGCTTCAGTAGGACGTGGAGTAAATGGGGTTGGATCAACCAAATTAATAGGAATTGGGATTAATTTATTATATTGAGCTTGAGATATCCCATCTATACCTAAAGTTAATCCAGTTTGTGTTATAGGAGTTGAAGTTAAAGGGTAAGAATTACCAGAGGTAGGACTAACTCCTGTAAATGATTCTCCTGTAAATGTAGTATAATATGGACCATTGTATTCTACCCCATTAGCTGATATAAATTGGCCGGGGGTTGATTTTTGGTTGGTAAGTACTCTTGATTTTGGAAAGTATTTCATTTTATTTTACTGTTACTCCTGTAGCTTTTGCTATTTTATATCCTGTTTGACTAATTAATGATGCCCCTGTAGGTCCTAAGTTCTTCCCGGTTCCTAACGTATAAGCTATTTTACCACCATTTATTCTTTCTTTTGTTATAACATCTAATAAAGCATCTGATGTTTTGAAACCTCTATGATAGGCATTATTAAGTAATGTAGCAAATCCTTTAAACCATCCTATTCCATTCCATGAAGCGTAAACCATGTTGTAGTATAATCTCCCATCAGATTCTACTAAAGTTTGTACATCTTTATCTAGATAGGATTTACTCCATTTATTATAATTAGGTTTTTGTATTTCTACTACTAAATCAAATAATTGAGTTTTAATTGGGTCTTTAGGGACGTATAACCAAGGCCATTTAGTTCTAGCACTATTACTATCCATAATTCCCCAAAATCTAGTACATGGACCACAGTTACCATTTCTTAATCTATCTATACCAAACATAGTTTCACCACTAGTATTATATCTAGGGTCTCCGTTACCACCACCATTATAATAACCCCCTTCAAGGTTGGAAATAACCGCTTTAGCTGCTTGTGCAAAAGTATTCATTTCCTTAGTAACTTTAACTGGAGGCATTGGTGGATTTTGGTTTACTTTATTACCTATGTCTTTATAATCAGATAATACTGTAGATTGGTGATTTAATTTAGCAGCAGCAATGGCTGCTTTTTCAGCTTCAGTTAATGGTTCAAACCTAATGTTAAGTACTTGACCTGTCATTTTAGTAGTCCATTTATTGTTACCAAAGTTTTGATCTAGTGTATGTAAAATAAATGCTATTTTTGGTTTGTTTACATCAACTCCGGTTTGTATTAAATATGAGTTGGGTAAGGAGTTTGAAGGTATTACAAAAGCTGAGTTAGGTATTATTCCACTCAATCCATCCATTTCTAGGCTAAAGTCTAATGGGAGAAGTACTCCTGCATTAAAAGAATCATCATCTCCTGATTTATAAGGGTCTGAGAATACTTCTCTATATGAGTTTAGGCACCCGTCTGTTTTTGATTTATCTAAGGTTATTGACATGGTTTTAGAAATTAGAGGAGATTTGGTTACGGGTTAGACTATCTAAGTATTGTTGCCATTTTTTTTCTATATCACTATCAGTATTGTTAGGTGAGTCATAAAGGCTAGTGAATCTAACAGATATCCACGCATTAATATAAAACTCGTTGGTATAAGATTTCCCATTAGCTCCTTTATCAAATTGCCCTAACCCATTAGTATCTAATGAATCTGCTTCTTTCTTTAAAGCATCATAAGCCTCATTAAGTTTTTGGGATTCATTAGTATAATTATTTTTATTGGGGTCTTTATTTAAAATATTTTTTAACCCACTAAATACTTTTACAATTTGAGAATTAAGATTTTCTTTAGTAACTTCTATTTTGACCTTATCGGAGGTGGAGGTTGGTATCACTGCAGGAGATGAAGGGGATGCTGCTCCTACTCCATTATAGATACTTTCTATATAAGAAGATAATTCTATATACCTTTGTTCGGCATTATCTGTAGGGGAAGCAGTAGCATTTAAATCAGTAGCTGAGTCTACTGTTACTGCTCCTAGTCTATTGTATAGTCCTTTGTTTAGATGGGAAAAAGCTAATGCATTTTCAGCACCTTGTACTCCGGTGGGTACGGCTTGTGCTGCTACTACCACCATAGCTGCGGTATTTGGGGATATTTTGGATGTATAACTAAAGTTATACACAATACTTTTAGCCCCTAAAACAGGTATTTCTGTATAAGTGGGGATTTGGGTTTTGGAATTAATTGTTCTTCTATCATCAAATATTCTTACACATCTTGTATCATCATCAGGTACTATTCTAAATTCATTGTAACCACCACAAGCTTTAGATATCCCATCTAATATATCTTTAACTAAATCTACAAAATTAACATCTCCTTTAGTACTACCCCCTCTAAATTTTTTCATAGTACTTGCTATAAAATCTACGTTTACTAAAGTATACATAAATCGTCCTCCTAACCCATCAGGATCAAACCAATTGAAATTTGTTTTAATGCTGTCAAACATAGTAGAAGTTATTCCAAAGGGTAGTGTTTCAGATCCTATTAAACATATTGTAGGATCTAAAGAGCAATGGCCGGGGAATGTATAACATCTGTTAGTTTCTGGGTTAACGTCTATGTAAATGTAAGGTTTTTGTTGGGTTTTATCGGCTCCTGTATTTTTTTGGTATAACATACCCGTAGACATTATTAATAGAAGTAAATGTCCTAAAGTAATATAGTTTTGTTGGGTACCTTGTTCTTTTTCTTGGTCTTCTGTGGATTCAAAATCAATGGATAGTTTACCAAAAAAAGAGGTTGGATCTATTTCAGAAACTTTATTATCAATAGGTTCAGTATGGGGGTTATTCATACCTGGGGTATTAATTAATCTAAAGTTATATCCTTTTTTCTGCAGTTCAGTATTAGAGTTCCAGTTTGTGATTGATAAGTTTAGATTTTCAAAAAACGGATCCAATAATGATTTATAGGTATCACCTCCACCTTCTATAGAATAGCCACTTTCTTCTTGTGATAATGCTGGGGTATGTGTATAAATCCCATATAATGCGTTGTTCAATAAGGATTCATTGGCATCAGCTATTATAGGATATGGGGATTTTGGTGGTGTAGATGAAGCATCAGTTGTAGTAGTTGAATCTACATAGCCCGGAACTACATCAACATTTTTAAAATTCCCTGATACGTTTATCTTTAGTGATTCTAAAACGTCTCCAGCCCCTACTAGTTGTACCTGGCATTTGAACATCCCATTTTCAGATAAGGTGTATGTGAAGTTTTTTATAGTACCCCAAGTAGCATCATAGTTTCCACTATGAAGTATTCTATTAGAAGTAATCTTTTCCATTAAATCTTCTTTGGTATGGATTCCGTAAAAAGGTAATGGTTGAACGTTAGATTCTATTTTCCCGGTTTTATTATCTATAAAGAAAGTATGACCCCATTCTACTAATAGGCTAAAGCCTAGTTTCATGTAAAGAGCTTCCATTATATTAAGTTGCTCCATACCATAACAAACAAAATCAATTGTTGTTTCTTTTAATGTACCTAACTTACCACCGGTTTTAATAGAGATATTTGTAATACCAGGCATTGGTATTTGGCCAAAATTACCAGGCCTTGACGGATCACTTGATTTATTTTTTAGCCCATAGGCTCCATCATCACCTACTCCGTAACGTAAGTTGTATTCTTTATCTGTTGGGTGACTTAATACTCCACCTTGTAGTATGTACTTTTTTGATAAAGCATCTCCTTCTAACCCATCATAACTTTTGTTACCATACTGAACGTTGGTTCCTGAGCTTACTCTTAGCCATAAGTTTTTATTGGTTAACCATTGGAGTTGGTCTGAGCTTCTTAGTTCATTATAAACTAAGCTTTTTCGTTTCTCTATTTGATCGTGAACATAAGGTTGAAAAGCAGAACCGCAGATGTTAGTATAATCTAAATCAGCCATAACGTATTATATATTATTTTGTTGTGTGTATTGGGATAAAATTGAGGATAAATCTTTGGGTATTCTTAAATATTGTCCCGGAGTAGGGTAAATTGAATCACCTGGTAAATCGTTTACCATAGCTACAACCCACCATAAAGTAGCATCGTTATAAAAATCTAATGCAATATTATCTAATCTGTCAGTAGTACCTGCTATAATATAAGTATCATCTGATTTAGCGTAAATGCTAGGGTAGTATGTTGGTTTATACATGTCTTTACCTGATGTTGAGGGTATACCTGTATCAGATTTCATTACAGAGATAATTTGGTATCTACTTGGCATATTTTGTATTTTAATATAAATATGTAAGATAAAAAAGGCTCCTGATGGAGCCTAATTTTTATTTAGTTGGAGGAGCATTAATATTAAAAAGCACAGAATTAAATGATCCACCTTTATTTAATGGGACTGTATCGGTTAGATTAGGAATACGGTCTATGAAATTTTCTTGGAAACCATGGTCACTTATTAATATATGTTTACCACCACCATTTTCAGTTAGTTTTGATAATGAAGGTAATTCATTTAATATAGGAGTAAATGTTACAGACACATTTAATACTTGTGGTAACTCCATCATATCAGCATCTGAGTTAGACTCTGTGAAGTCTTTCTTTCCTTTGTTATTAATATTAGTAAAATCTTCAGTTGCAAATACTTTTTGTGTTTCAGGTTCTGAATATTTGATTTCCCAAGGATAATTATCATCAACTGATATATTCATTGATTTTATAATACCTGGTGTTCTGTAAAAGTATTCTCCTATAGTTAGTCTATGTAAGTTACCTCTCATAAAACTTGTACCGGTTTGATAATCAGGATAAAGTGAGGAAGCTAAATAATTTAATTTTTGCCATAAAGGTAACATTTCTTGTTTTGATTGAGCTGCTACTTTAAATTGAAAACTTACCTCTCTATCAAAACCTTGATAGGTGTAAAAATTTTCACCTCTACCCATATATTTTTGACTACTCCATTCAGCTCCATGGTTATCTGAAAAATTAGTTAAAAATGCTCTAAAATGTACTTTAGTAGTAATAGCGTCTGTTACATTTGTAATCTTACCAGTTTTATCATATCGTTCAGAGGTGCCAGTAGTATCATTGCTTATTACTTCGAAAGCAAATTTAATTAAATCTCTAGCTTCAGGTTTATGTAAAAAAGGATCTGCGGCATCCGAATATAATGGTATCATATTTACCTGATCTTGACCATTATAATTAACTTGATTTACCCATTTTCTATCTTTTTTAAGTCTACCTCCAGGGTTCCCTATACCAACTCTAGTTTCTATATTAACTAAAGAACTAGTATAATTACGTGCTTGAAAACGAGCAGGATCATCTGGGTCTATTGTTTTAGATCTAAAATCTTGAAGTATAGGTTTTGCTGCTAAATCATCACCTTTAGATTCTAATAGACTTCTATATGATAAGGTATTCCCAAAAGAATTTATAGGAGCATTTTTCTTAATATCTGAAGGAACCGAATCAGGTCTTATATAATCTGAGTTGGATTGTTGGTACTCTGTATTTTGTGCCGAAGCTATATTATCATTAAGGTTCTTAGGAGTTATATCTGACTTTAATATAGTATTAAATTTGTCAGTAACAAAGTTAAATGGGGTTTTTTCAGATAATATTTTAAAATTAGGATTATATTTAGTATTAGTAAATGGTCCTTTTTTAAAAGTATCAAAAGATGTTGATGTATTTATAGAAACACCTTTAAAATCAGTTGCTTTAAAAATAGTTGTATTACCGTCTCCGTATAATGAATCGGGCCCACCTGGGTAGTCAAATAGAATATTATCTTTATCTGAACTAATTCCTAGTTTATCAGCTATGGTTATTACAGTTCCTAATGAAACTTGAGTACTACCTGGCCCTGTAGTAGCATTAAATGCTAATGATTCAGGATCTATTTTTAGATTATATAAAGTAACTAATCTATTACTATAAGAATCTTTATGTGATACAACGTACTCGTATTTATTTTTTTGCCCGTTAGGTCCTAGCTCATTTGTATTGGCTCCAGCTCTTGGGATATGAGTACCATCTCCTTCTAATAAAACTTGTGCTAATAAATTAGCGTTTAAATTGTATGTTTGGGTATTTAATCTTGAGGTCTTACCTCCGGTTTCAATTTGTGGATTAGATTTTTGTAAACCTACTTGTTTAGCAGTGAATATTGAACCGCGTGGAAAGTCGGTTAAAAAACGCGAGATTCTAACAGTATCTGTTGTAGCCGCCACAGTTGAGTATACCCCACCTCTCAACGGCCAATCCGCGCTGTTTCTCGCGATACCAGCAAGATATTCACCCGCAGGTGAATCTTCAGGTAAGCCAGTTTTGATGTAAGGAAGACCACTAGAGCCTCCACCTTGAACATCATGTCCAAATTGTAGAGACTTTAGGTTGGTTTTTAGATTGATTAACATGTTTATTTACAAAGGTAAATGATCAGTATAATGATTTCCAGCAGCACTGTTGTAATGACTAGTGTTTAAGGGGTCTGTTTCTTCTAATCTAGAAGGAATGTAATTTCTTGGTGGTGCTTGTAACCCGTTTACCCCACCTACTATAATGTGAGAAGCTTGGTTAGGTTGTCCTGTAGTAGAGAATAAATTGTGGCGTGTAAATCCGGGTGGGTTAGAGTTCACTGTTGAAGGAACTGTTGCTCCATCGTATCCTAAGTTACCTATTCCTGAGTTTAATAATGTTAGTAATCCCATTTTATGTTGTATTTTTAGTGTTTATAATAAATATTGTAAGATTATATTTTACGTGTAGCTTGACCCATTGGAGCTTGTAATCCTCTTGATACTGATACTCCGTCTAGGTTGGTTTGGATTTGAACTTTAGATACGGCGTTAGCTAGGTGGGTACCTAGTCTTTCATAGTCAATTCCAGATGATGAGTTTGAAGACTTACCATTAGGCATTAAGTTGGTTCCTGCTACAATTTGATCATTTGGGTGTAATTGAACTGACCCAAATTCACCTGATACTACTGGTCCTTTTTTAGGGTCAATTACACCATCTTTAATTGAACCTAAGAATCCCATACCGGCTGCTGTAATAGAAGCAGCTGCTATAACTCCTAAACCGGCCCCAATAACAGGTATAGCTGATAGTGAAGCAAATGCTGAATAAGCTGCGTACCCTACAGCTATCATTGCTATACCTTTTAAGATTTTACCAGCTGCCCCTAAAGGGCCTATTATACTTGAAATTTTTTCTCCCCATCCCCCAAAGGTTTCACTTAACCATCCAATAGGCTTCATAATTAAGCCTACTATATCAAATATACTTGTAAATACATCTAATACTGGCATTAAGGGTTCTATTAAAGTAACAAATAACTCTTTTAATTTTTCAATAGAAGCATTAAATCTATCTTGTATAGAAGCTGATTGGAGTTGTTGAGCCAGTGTATCGTCTCCCAACATAGCATTAGCTTTTTCTACTCCATACTTTTTAACAGCATTATTATATCTTTCTTTAGCAGTAGCTCCATCAACTCCTGTAAGTTTACTTATTGCAGTTTGATTCATCAACATTTCAGACATCTGGTCTCTAGACATACCCATTGCTTTAGCTACAGCTTCTTGTTGGATAACATTCATATGACCAAAACTAGTTTGAGTAATACCTTGAGCTGAGAGTTCTTGTGCTATACCTGCGATATTATTAGTTAAAGCATAATATCTAGCTTTTTCTAGATTTAATTGTTTACCAGTTAATACTTCAGCTTCAAATTCAGAAGCAATTGAAGATTCAACATTTAATAAACTGTCTTGTATTCCTTTTATATCATTTAAAGATAAACCTAATTTTTTGGCTGCATAAGCAGCAGCCATTAATTTACCAGGTTGATCAGCAAATGAAATTAAAATGGATTTAGATGCTTTTGATATATCTTCTATTAATTCTTTTTCATTAATAGCAGTACCATTAACTAAATTTAAGGCTTTAGCTTGACCTAAAAATGCAGTAGTAATTTCTTTAGCAGGTTTACCTGTGGCTAATGATAATTTAGAAATCATTGTTGCTGCTTCAACACTATACCCAGCTTGTTTTACTAATTCGGTTTGAGTAATTAAGATTTCTTCACTAATTCTACCATTAGTACCTAAAGCAGCATTAATTTGGTTAAAGGATTCATTTATTCCCTTAGTAGTAACAAAAATATTGCCACTAGAGTTAGCCATCGTGTTAAATTCCTGACTTAACCCTGCAGCAGTATTATAAGAAACTCCTAATTGTTTGGCAGTAGTTCCTATCATAGCATCTAAACCTAAGAAAGCTTGTACTATTTGGGTTATAATAGCCCCAAATGAAAGAGCTTCAGTAGCCCCCTCAGCTAATCCGGATTTCAAATTGGATACTCCAGCTTGGAAGGGGCTCTTAGCATTTTCAGCGGCTCCTGTTATTCCTAAGGATTTAGCTTTCATGGAGGCCGCAGTTCCACTTAGTCCTTTACCTTGATAATCTACTAATTGTTTTTCTAATCCTAATTCTTTTATTTTTTCAGCTGTTAAACCTTTACCAGTTTGCAAAGCTTTTAAATTAGTTTTAGACATTCCGTCAACACTACCAAAATTTTGAAGGTTATATTTAGCTTGCTCTTTAGAAGCTTTAGCCGCATTTTCAAATGATGATGAGAATTTACCTAATCCTGGAATGGATTTAGTTATTTTTTCTAGGTTAGAGAAAAAAGATGTTCCTTTAGTATTAGATATTTGTTCTTCAATTTGTTTAATATCCTTAAGCCCGTTAATAAACTGTTGTTGATATTTAAGGGAATCTTTAGCTTCAGCTAATTCTTTCTCTTTTAATCTACCACTATTAATACTATATTGTAAGTTTAAAAATTTTAATTTAGCTTGTTTTTCTAAATTTTGAATTTCTTTTTTACCTAAATCAATGTCGCCCTTTTTATAAGCTGAGAGTTGTGATGCTATATTAGATATACCTTTTAAAGATGATTTAACATTATTTAATTCAACATTTTGTTTAGAAAGCTCAGCTACACTATCTCTAAAAGATGATGCTATAAAGCTTAAATCACTATTCATAGCTTTAAATTCTGCTCTTAATGCTTTTACAGTATCTAATGCTTTTTGCATATCTGCTGCCTTAAAAGGAGTTGATGGGATGTTACCTAACTCTCTATTAAGATCTTTGATTTCATTATTAATATTTTTAATATCAGCCATAGTAACTTTATATATAATATAAATATGTAAAGGACAAAAAATGCCTACTGTTTAGTAGGCACTGTTGCATTATATGTAATTGCTTGTGGTATATTGGGTCTAGCTACTTGATTAGCTACATTTTTGTTGGTCAATTGTTGGTTTTGAGCATCTGCTTGTTCTTGTTCTTTATCATACCATTCTTTTAATTTTTTGAATGTAAAGTTTCTAAGCCAGATAGGCATCTCGTAAACTGTATCCCAAGTATACCCTCCCTTTCCATGAAATACTATTTCATTCATTTGGGAGAATAAATTTATTCTATATGTTGAGGTCAGGCCAAAAAAAGTTAAGGCTGATTGGTACAGCGATGTCCTCCCCTTCATCACCTTTAATAGTTAAATTAATATCAGGGGATATTCTTTGTATTTCTTGTCGTAGGGATCTTGAATCTCTTGCTAGTAATTCATTATCAATAAATTCTCTTACTGTTTTTCTATCAGTAGTTCCCCCAACTGTTGTTATTAAGTATTTTAGTCTAGTAGATAACTCAGGTGCACCACCATTTGGGTATAATTTTTTTAATCCTTTTAATTCAGCTTCAATAGCTGCTTCATCGCCATGAGTTAGTAACTTGAATCCAACTTCGATTCCAGAAGCAGGTAGAGTAAAGTAAAATTCATTACCTTTAGTATAATCTACGTCTTCAGGAAGTTCTTTATCTTTTAGAGTAGTTAAATCTACTTGGTGAACTTGACCTTTATGTTCAAACTCATAATCTTGACCGTATCCTAAAATACGAGAAGCAATTAAGATAGCATTTTTATCCCCAATTAAAATATCTTTCAATTCTACTTTAGAAATGATTAATGATTCTAATAATTTGTCTAAAACTGTACCTTGTTGGATGTAATTTGAATTGGTTAAGATATCTTCTTCTCTAGCTGTCATATATTTCATTTCAATTTGACCGCTTGATAGAGGATTATCTTTTGAGTAAAGTAAACCTTTTGAAGGTAATTCTACAATTTCTGTAGGGAATTTTGGTTTTGTAACTTGATTTTCCATAAATTATTTTAATGTTTGTGTATATAAATATAGCAAAGATAAAAAAAACCCACCATTTGGTGGGTTGATTTTATTAAATATGGTAATGGATAATTGTGTTCTAAATTAGAAATTCAAAATGCAATAATCCATAGCTAAAGTCATTGTGATTTCAGCTGCTGATTCACCTTGTGACCAGTCGTAATCACCAAATGTTGCTGTTTTAATAAATGCACCTTTGATAATCCATTCACCCACTACGTCACCTACTGGACCTAGAACGTTCATTGTGATATCTTTTTTGTAGAAATCTGAGTACCCATCTCTACCTGTTACGGATTCGTGAGATAGACGTAACCATTCCATTACTACTTGAGATCCTGCCGGAGCAATTGGATCGTATAGTGATAAAGTTATATCATTCCATTTTACTTTACCTTTAATTTTACGGTAAACATTAATGTGATCAAGTGTAATTTCACCAGCATCGAATCCAGGAGCCGAAGCTTTCTTGATCATATACGCTGGGATTCCTTCAATGTACATTATGAATCTATTTGAAACTTTAGGTTCAAATGCGGTAAACATTATCTCATTAGGATTTAGTACTGCCATGTTATATTTTGTATATTATTGTTATTGTTGTTTATAATAAATATTAGAAAAAAAGCCCTTTATATCAGGGCTTTAATCCTAAATTTTCTTTATGCGAAAGTAGCACCGGTTGGTGTTACATTAAAGTCTAATATAATAAACTCAGCAGTTTTGGTAGGTTGAAGCCAAATTTGACCTAATAATTGATTTCTATCAATTACATCTGCTGTATTATTTGATTCATCCATTACTACTTTGTAAGAATATAAACCTTGTCTTTGTTGAATTGATTCAAGGTATGGGTTTACTTGTCTTAAGAATCTATTTCTTGTAGATGTAGTGTTTTGTTCAAATACTAATCCGTTAGCAATTTGACCAATAAATGATTTAGTTTCGATCAATAATCTTCTAACATTAATTCTGTCTAAAGCAGATGCTTTTTTCTGTAATGTTTTCTGACCGTAAGCAACAACACCTTGTCCTGGGAATGTAGCTAATGAGTTAACTTTACCTGCATATAGTGTATCTCTGTCTGTTGGAGCTAATTTTCTTTCGGCTTGGATTACACTTAATCCACCTCTTGTAAATCCTGCAGGAGCAAACCATGGAGCACCTACTCTATCATTATAAGCGTAAACACTAGGCATAATAGTTGAAGATGGAACCCATGTTAATTTTCCGGTATTAGGAGCGCTAATTTGAACCCATGGATAGTAAGTTGCAGCATATGAGCTATCAATTGCAGTAGCATTAGATATTACAGTAGCAACGTTATCTCCAAGATTAGACATGTCAACAATAGCAATACAATCACCTCTATTAACTGCTAAGTTAGTTAATGAAGTAATAACGGAGTTTCCTGAGGGTGCTGTTACACCTGGGGTAGTTATTATATTGAATTTAAATTCGTCTTTATTGTTTAGTAATGAAATTGAAGAAGCATAATCACTATTTGATAAACCATATACTCCACAGTTTGTTCCTAAAGCTCCACCAAATGAGCTACTTTGAGCTGTTGGTAAAGATGCGGTATATGAAGATATTGGGGTACCATTACCATCAAAATAGTTTGGAGTAGTATATGTAACTGATTTTACTCTTACATATCTTGATTTATTAGTATAATCTCCAATTACTTGTGTATACCCGTTTGCAGTAGTAGTATATTGGTTACCTATTACGGCTTCAAGATACCTTGTTGAGTTTGGATCTAAAGATAGACCTAACCATTGTTCTAGTACTACTTTGGAGTTAATATTATCGTTACCTCTTCTGATTAGTAAATCAAATGTACCACTTCCTGTGTTAGAGTTTACTAATTCAATTCTAATATTACTTGCAGATCCTGAAGGCAATACACCGTTAGCTCCTTCAGTACTAAAACTATTGTTTATATTACCTTGTGATAAAGTTTCTAATACAAATGCTGTATTTGGAGTACTATCTGAACCACCTGTAAATGGAACACTTATTGGGGTTCCTACACCAAAGCTACTTGTAAGAGAATAACTATTATATACTACACCTGGTGAATCTGATTTAATAGTAAGTGTGGTAGCAGCATATGAAGCTGTAAAATAGTTTGCTACATTACTTACCCCAGTATTAATAGCATTTAGTACATATCCTGCCCAGTTAGCATTAGATGATACATAATTGACTCCATCATAAGTTCCATTACCTACTCCAATATATAAAGTGTCTCCTTGATCAATAAATGATCCTGTTGCAATATATGGATAGTTATAAACTTGGTAACTTATATTACCTAAAGCTGTTGTAGCATTTATTCTAATTTGATTCCATGAAGCCGTACTAGAGTTTATTACGGTGAATGAAGCAGAAGCATACCCCCCAACTACTGAAGCTATATTATTAGTTATACTAGAAGTTGCAGGTGAAAAAGTTCCACTTACTGCTCTTTGTACTAATAAAGTAGTTCCACCTTGTTGGAAGTAGTTGTAAGCAGAGATTGATGTTAAATATTCGTATGAAGCTCCCCCACTAATGAAAGAACCACCGAACTTATTTAAATAGTCACTATAAGAAGTAACTAAAGTTGGTATCCTAACAGGACCCGACACAGTTGGTCCTATAATAGCTGCTCCAGCAGTAATAGGACCTTGTGTTATTTGGGATTGGTCATTTTCTCTGGTTAGAACGCCGGGAGATAATATTGTTTCCATGTTTTAAGTTTTTATTTAGTTTTAAATGTTAATCATTTGATAATAAATATTACAAGGGGGCTCAAAACCTATATTTTAGGGGTATGTTATCTCTCCTGTTTGAAGATTAATTGAAACGTCTCCATAAGTCTCTTTAAGTCTTTGACTTAATTCAATCTCTGATGTTGAGATTTTATCGTGTTGTTGTTTTAAGAATAGTTCTTCTTTTTCAAGTTGGAATTTTCTGAATCCTAATTGACCTAATTGTGCTATCAGATTTTCTGAGGTTTCTTGGAATTGTTTTAATTCTTGTAATTCTGTTTCTTGTAACTTTGTTGGTTTAATCATAACGTTGTTTTTATGGGTTTTTGTTTAATTTTAGAATAAAGCGGTCCATGTAGTACCATTGTAAAAATATGGTTTACAGTTTGCACCTGAGCCTGAGACTATGAATGATCCGGTTGGTTGCCCTGTTGGTAGAGAACCTGTTGGGATTAGTGTTAATATATTATTTAGGGTTGTTGATCCTGATACGTTTAATGAGCCAGTTATTGTGTTATTCCCTATAATGGTTTTTGAACCCGAGATAAAGACAGATCCTGTTACAGTTTTGGTTCCTATAAAAGTTTGTGATCCTGTTACTAGTAATGAACCAGTTATTGTGTTTGTTCCTATTATAGTTTTAGGACCTAAAATAAAGACAGACCCTGTTACGGTTTTGGTTCCAATTAAAGTATTTGACCCAGTTATTGTTAGAGAGCCGGTTACAGTATTTGAACCGGATATTGAAAAGGATCCTGTTACAGTACTAGACCCAGATATTGTTAAGCCTCCGTTTGATCTTAAATACCCACTTACTATAATATCTGAAGGGACGGTTCCGTTCAAAGCATTTATTATTCGTAATAAATGTTCTGAGCGTATTATTTGTTGAGTACCTATTCCTGAAGTGCTTATTGTAGCCATTGGGTTTGTATTTTGTAATAAATATTATACTAGACGAAAGGTCTGTAAAGTAATCTGCAAGTTATTTGAACGTATAAGTTATTTGGACCATTATTTTTTATAGATATTACCATATTACCTCCATCTTCACCTTCAGTAAAATCATTAGATGGAGAACCTATATAGTATCTATTGGGGTATTTTACTATAAGATTTGATATAGTATTATCCCATGTTCCTATAATATTTCCTACTTCTTGGTTACCATTACCATCATCAGTAACCCATTCAGCTGATATGCCTGCATAGTATAGGGGATTTAATTTAATAATATTAATTTTTTCACTTGTATTAATTTTTATACGTTTAGGAGCCCAAATATGAGGTAAACCTGGTCCATATTCTCCTGCTCCCCCTTGACTAATACTTAGAGTATTTTCGTCTGTAAATTGAGTTACAGCATCGGGTTTCATATTATTATTACTTCCTATAATAGTATTACTACCTCTATTTACTAGATATCTAGCGGCCCCATCCCCTATTACTACGTTAAACTGACTCTCTGAATTAATTGGCAATGCTCCTTGCCCTATAACGGTGTTGGGTTCTACATTACCTCCTCCTCTACCTACAGTTAGACCGTTTATTAAAACATCACCACCAATATCTAATAAAGCATTGGGTGTAACTGTTCCTAGTCCTATATTACCCGAACCATCTTGATAAAGTGCACTACTTGCTAAAGTGGTTGGAGAAGTCCATAATGGGATATAGTTTGCAGTTCCACCTGTTACTCCACCACCTCCATTTAAAGCATAAGAGGCTGTTAAAGCATAGGATGATGTTCCTTGTAATGAACCTGTGAAAGAACCTGTGAAAGAACCGGTAGCGCTTAATGTGGTTCCGTTCCATGTTAGGTTAGATACTCCGCCAAAAGCCCCCGCATTATTATACTGAATTTGTGTGTTACTCCCACCAGGTGGAGTTGACCCTCCACCACCAGTAGCATTGATAGTAACGTTACCTGTTCCTCCTATAGGGGAAATAGTAACATTAGTTCCTGCTATTATTTGTGTTACACCCCCACCGCCTCCTGAGCTTAGTAGGTGTGCTACACTATTAGCATCTCCATAGTAAAGTTTTCCATCAGCTATATTAATAGCTAATTCTCCAGGGTATAATTTTGTAGGATTATCACCGGAGATTTTACTATTTTTTAGTACTATTAATGTAGCCATTTACTTTATTTTATTATGTTTATTATAAATATAGGCAATGCTCCTATAGTTGTAGCAACTGCATCTAGTATTTCAGGATTACCTTTTTTGGATATTTTATCGTACACTTCTTTTAATATACCTATTATTATTGTAATTAGCAATGATGCTAAGGGTGTAAATAATAGAGATGCTAAAAAGCATATGATTGATCCATATACAAAATGATTTGCTTTATCTTGTGGTAGGAGTGGTAGTTTCATATTATAGTGAGTCTTCTAGTTATTTCCTGTTATTATCCAGTTAGCACCAGTTGAAACAATTTGAATGTATTTGTTTGCTATTAAAGTTGGTGGGGTAGTTCCATCTATTGTTTGTGATGAAGTAGTGGCTATTGCTATAATCCCAGCTCCACTATTTTTTAATACATAAGTTTTACCAACACAACCAACTGCTGTTGGTAAAGTAGCTGTAAATGTTCCTGTAGTAAAGTTAACTAAATAATCGGATGTTTTTATTGAATATGTTGCTGATGCTGGAGTATATGGAAGTACTATACTTCCTGATGTTGATTCTATTGCTCTAAAATCAGCTGCTGATGTAAGAGTTGGGTTAATATAAATACCTCTTGTTATACCATTTGCACCACCAGTTTGGTTAATTGTGGTTGCAAAATTTAATCCAGTAAAAGTTGCTGTTCCTGACGTTGGTGAAAATGTTTTTGCAATTCCAAATACATTAAAAATTCCACTAGTATTATATATAGTTGCAGTTCCACTATCAAAATCA
>Ga0114964_10000366_pt1 | contig 35303 bp, 23 predicted proteins | sample C_131016_MF_Meta_FD_92638 | JGI IMG/M metagenome (GOLD analysis project Ga0114964, IMG submission 92638) | Freshwater microbial communities from Lake Croche, Canada to study carbon cycling - C_131016_MF_MetaG | ecosystem: Environmental > Aquatic > Freshwater > Lake | place: Lake Croche, Canada...
CCCCCGACACCGCCGCGACCTCGAAATGCTTATGCTCAATACGTATTGGAGATAACGAATCTGCGCCTCCAGATACACATTTTGCCTGAAGGTTTTTGATAACACTTACCAGCAATGGAAGTCGGAAATTCGTAAGAACTTCTTCTTCATTGATGGGGTAAAACAACCTCGCACGAACATCGGACTTATGGACATAATATACGTCAAACGCTAGATACAAATTGATGAAATCGCCATTTTTGTTATGAATAATGTGTTCTCCGTCGAGTAATGTGTTGTGTAACTTGGTATTTAAAGATACCGCGCCAGTAAATTGGATGTTCATATTCATATCGATCAAGTAGATACGCCCGGTTTTTGGCGCAACAAACATTAGTTTACGATGTCCATCCGCTTTTTCAGTCACTGAATAATTCGTGCGAATATTCGGAACTTTCGAATCCGGGTTCAATGGGCGCACATTATGCATTTGAAGTGTGAATGAGCACGGGCCGATAAAATTCCTGGGGCGTAATTGGATTGTGCGTCCCACCGTCCCTGAACCGGATGCGACTTCTTTTGCGTGGCGGCGTTTCTCTTTCATTTCGGCCTTCTTTTCTGGATCGCGCTCGTCGCGCTCTTCATCATTTTCAGAGTCAGAACCCGACTCTGACTCTGACCGAACATCTTTCTCTTCTGGGTGAAGTAGCGTGTAATATCGTCTTTGTATATTGCGTAATTCAGCAGATGAAACTGGGTAATTCGTTTCTTGAATGCCCGACAATACCATTTTTATAACACGACGTATGGTATCCAATAAATGTTTAGGATGGGTAAATGAAGTGCCGGGACCGACGAGGTCATTGTTTACCTCAATCTCAATTTCATACCGTATAGGACTTTCCAACACTTTGGATGATTCAAACGTAGACGCCGAAATATATCCGGCACGGTCTTTATGCGATTCTTTCACAACACTCAAGTCAAGCTGAAAGGGTAAGTCCGGGTGTGTTAATGTTGAACGGTTTATATACCGAAATGTCTTCTTGTTGTCATTCCACGATTTTATAATCGACCGCGCAAGGGTTGATGTATTTGCGATACGTTTCTCACGCTGATAACTTACCTTGAAATTGAAATCGTCAAAGATAACTGGATGGATAGTTGTGTCTTGTCTTGGTGATGCGTCGTCGCCACCACCGCTTCCCGGTTTGCGCGCATACATCTTCTGTGTGAATAATATGTATTTCTCATCGGGCATATTTGTTTTACAATACTTCTGGACGTCATTGATTCCGTGGATTTCCGCACGAATAAGCGAAAGTTTGGTCTGTCCTGTGCGAGAATCAACGTATTCGTTTTGTATTTTCAACGAGTATGCGTTCTTTTTTGAAAAGCTGAAACCAGACGCAAGTAACTTCTGTATCACATTATCGAAATTATGTTTCGTTGTTGGCTGGTTTCCACGAGTACCAAACCGTATCTCTAATTCAGGTATTCCATCGGTTTTATCCAATAGACCGTCTAAATACGACGACACAATATTGGAAAATTCTGACTGCTTATCCGATGACGCAACGGCTCTCGGCATTCTACTATATATATGAATAGGAAATTATTTATACACTTATTCATATAATATATATATTTTCAATTTTATTCATCATACTGATGAAATGTCTAATTTAGCCTGTGATTATATAGAACGGCATATTTCTTCGTATAATTCGGGTTTGGTTTTCTTTTTTTCATTTACAATTGAACCAAAATCTCCCAATATTACCTTTGTTTCCGGTATATTTAATTTTCTACATATATCAATCAAGTCTTGAAGCTTATATGCGGATATAGACCGAATTGGTGAAGTTATATTCTCCATACTCCAATAACTGTCCCTTACGAAGTTCAAATACTTTTCCGCGTGAGTAGTCCAGATGATGCTGTGTGGTACACGCGACGAGATATACAACCCATACTTTCCCTTTATTTTCTCCATAATAAATGTATTCGTATCGTTGTCTGACCGACCAATTTCAAAGATTTTACGGTCTTGAATAACACATACCGAGAGATTATAACATATTGCGATTGCCTGAAATGTTTCTAGATTAATAAACGGTTTATTAACTAGCGTATCTTCTGTTGCGGACAATCCGATCTTGTGAGGTTTTAATAGTGTCTTTTTAGTTCTTATATATTCAACTAGGTGAAATTTAAATGTATTAGACTCGGTATAATGATTTTCAACGCATTCGAATTTTTCAATACCATAAATCATAATATAACAACACCATAATAATGTGTCATTTCGGACATTTGGAAGATAAAAATATTGTGCCATTAGAGTCGGGATATCGACGGCGAGGCCGGCGACGGTGACATTAATACCTGATTCTTGCGCAGTCTCTATAACTGAGTCTGATTCGGTTCCTGAGTCTGATTCTGAGTCTGAGTCTGAGTCTGATTCTGAGTCTGATTCTGAAATTGGATCAGGTTCTGGCAGAGACATCATTTTCTGTACGGGGACGGAGACGGGGACGGAGACGGGGACGGGGACGGAGATGTCCTCACGTATAGGTTTCGCTTTGGGTATATACGCACCGTGTTCTGGATATTTGCGAATATCCAGAATAAACATATTTTCGGTTATATTCTCTCGTGTAAATGAAAAAGAGTTGTAAACACACGGAATGATTGTCATTCGAATATGTCTAGCTAGACTTTGAGTATGGTGGTAGTATAATATATCGTATTATCTTTATGCCGTTACTTAATTAATTAATTTGCTGTTTACCCTCAAAGTATTCCTTGGTGATTAACTCCTTCTGATGCTCTATTTCACTTAATTGTTCTTCTTGTTTGATAACATATTTCATATACTCATCTAATTGTGTCAATGTTTCATCATTTAATTTCGTAATATTAACAAAAATACCGTTCTTATTTTCATTTATATTTACTTGTTTTCCATTCAGAATTCGCAATATTTCAATTTGATGAATAACTGGCATATTCTCTATACCTTCCTTTAGCATCATTAGGTAATTCGTCTTGGCTTCAACTTGCTGTGATATTGTTTGTATTTCATTCATTTTACTTAGACTCGCAATAGAGATCTGTGATTGTTTTCCCATATTCGGCGGTATCGTGTATCGTGTATTTATCATTATTGAAGAACTAACCTTTATATTTTATTCTGGCGATTCTGCGTGTAATAACATCGCGATAATTGTTACGTGCGTGTCATTTAATACGAAACGTCGCCCAATTATTTCTACCGTCAAGATATCACCTTCTTCCACCCGACAGAATAATTCGTTGTTTTTGATATTCATATCACGGGACAAGAATACTTCAATCGGTGAAACAGAGCCTACTTGTAATTTTGTAGCAATGCCGCGAATTCCGGCTTGCGTTATTGTCTTCGCGGCGCATTTTATCTCAATATGTTCATCTGGAAAACAAACCAGACAGTCCGCAACGACATCGAATCGTATATTTCCCCCCGACAAGGTTCCGCACGAATAATTATAAATAGAGATAGAGTTCGGGCAAATATATCCTTCAATCGAACACTTTCCTTCGTATTTGGAAGATAATTCACTTGTCAGCAGATTCTTTATGTTATCATTATTCCTTAGATTGCTGATCCGGTGAAATGGTATTGTAAGTGTTCGTTTAATTTGTTGTCGATTGAATAGACCCTCGTCACAATAAGTGGCAGATCGAGTATAATCATCATCCCTTATCTTGAATGGAGATGAAGGCTCGGGCAGTTTTTGTTCTTGTTCTTGTTCTGAAATTTGCGCAGGTGCGTCGATATCTGTCTTCTTCGTCTTTCTTTTGGGACGAATAACAATAGTTGCCATTGTCAAGAATGGTGGGTATATCACTTATTATGGTTTGTTTATATCTTTATCAATTTTATTGAGTTATTTTGATAATAACACAATAACAATTACTACAACATAGTATTATATGTAATCACACGTCACGACACTATATTTATTGGGTGTCGCGATCGCACTGCGCCCTTCGCTGCTGTCGCCGCTGTCGACGCTCTCGCCACTCTCGCTTTCTATAATCTGAAGCGGTCCAGCACAGCCGTAAATCATTCCAGTTGCTACAAGCATATCACATTCTTCTTTACTAGCGTGTGGGTTTATCTGCTGTAGATTATGTTTATAAACACCGTGTCTCAATATTTTACAATTAAAATCTTTCATATTGATTACAAATGTTTCATTACAATGAAGGCACGTAAATACATAATCTTTATTGTTATTTTCGGAATTCATTATGTATTTATGGTCTATAATTATTATTATTATTATTATTATTATTATTATTAATTGTATCTATACATCTATACATATATTCCTCAAATCAGTTCACCAATTACAGAGATCGCATCATCACCTATCTCGAATCGTTGTCCTATTACGCGAATACGTATTTCTTCCTCTTCCTGAATACGGGTAAAATCTGGCCTGTCAAAATGATGGTCTCTCGCAATGAATACGACAACTGGTGTTTTTGGTTCATTTAAAACTGCGCGAATACCTGCTAAAGTTATATTTTTAACTATACATTTAAATACAACTCCTTCCACAAGTGAACACGATTGACATTCGTATACCACATCAAATATTGCGTGTTTTCCATATAAAAATCCATTTGAATACGTGAGTATTTTTACACTTCCTGGCCTAATAAATCCTTCCGCCATACACTTTCCTTCCACCATTTTTGAGAGAATATGTTCTAGTGTATCCTTCACATTACGTCCAATAATATTAAAAGGTATTCGTATTTTTCGGGTCAATAATATTGCGGTATAAATGCCAAATGCGCTTTTTGCTTGGACGCCACCGCCACCGCCACCGCCGCCGCCGCCTGGATATTTTGAAATAGACGCATATCGTTGTCCACCTGATGCGGACATTGTTTTTATTATATAATGTTAATATGCTGTATTTATTATATTATATTAGTATTATATTTTGTATTGTTTCGCATAATTACTCACCTCCCATATGTAACTTCTCAATATTACAGAGTAATGCTTCTCCTGGTGTAAAAAACCACTTTTTACCATTTACGTTATTTGCCTGAAATGCCCGCAGTAAAAATTCTTGAAAGACGCATAATTCCTTCTGGGTTCTGTGTTTGGTGTTTTCGATGGTTAGTTTATATTCTTCACCCTGTGTTTCCGGATGTAACATAAAAATATTATTAATCATCATAATTGTGTCTGTTTTACCCGACTGGTCACATCGCGCGCCTTTATCACGTTTCTTTTTCATCATTTTTACTTTAAAGATCAGGTATTCCCGTTTGAAAAACGAAATAAACCCGACAATCATATTCATCGATTGAATTTGTGTAGATTGTAACTTTCCTAAAATCAATGTAAAATCGCGTTCATCTTCTGATTCAGCAGCGACCCATTCTGGAGTATCGTATCGCAATACGATAAATTCAAATTGTTCTTTCTTTTCGTTAAAAAGCATCATACCCATATCTTCTGGTGATGTCGCCCCAGCAGGACCGCCGCCGCCACCACCTCCTGCTGCTGCGAGCGCCACCGCCGCACGTTTTCCACCAAGAGCCTTATGTATTACTTGTTGCGAATAATAGTTCAATATCATTTGTTCGAATTGTGATAACGGTTGAATACTAGTAGCGGCAGCACCACCACTACCACCACCACCACCAGCACCAGCAGCGACAGACCTTCGCGACACAACCATAGAACCATTATTTTTATGGTATAAATAATTAATCAACTTAATACTGTGACCAATATATAAATGTTCCAACAGGTTTGCGACTACTAGTTCGTATAATTGTTCCTTTGTTGTATGAAATTCCTCTGTTTGAGAGATTTGATCTATCACTTTACCACAATAATAATACCATTCATCTTGTGTTTTTGTAGGTTTATCGTGGACAAGGCAACACGTTTCAAATGTTTCTTCTAGTGTGGCTATTAATTCTTGAACATTATCATCGCTATCCCTACTACTACGGCTCATACTCGCAAGTAAACCATCCGCTGCTTTGTTGGCTACATTTGTCGTTGGCGCGGACGTGGACGTGGACGTGGACGCGGATGCGGATGTCGAATCAGCAAGCATATGCTTTACCGAAGCAACTACCGCTTCATTTGTTTGGCGAATAACTGGCGCATCCGCTCCTGGTTTTATATCCAAATAATCCTCGGTTACTTCTATTGGAAGAGGATATTGTATACTTTCGTGTTTATACGGCAGTGGTGTGCTTCGTTCGTGAATACTAACACTCGGATCATTTAGTTCGATGGGTTGAAATAGATAGTAAATACCGACATTAACAAGTTTTCCTAGACGCCCGTACTTATCTGTTATATATTCATTGGGTTCAGAAACCATCTGTGTTAATGCTAAATTAATTTGTGCGATTGGGTATGGGCGTGTCGCATTAACGTGCGCGATAATTCCATTCGGGCCTGTTTTCTTATAGAAAAACGATTCCTTATATAAATCCTGAATTTTGTGAATGATTTTATCGATATTCATCGACATAAATTTCTCATTAAATGTATCCAATCGGACATCGCTCTTGCGGTTACGTGATTGTCCTCCACCTCCACCTCCTTCGCCGCTCTCACTACCACTGTCGCTATCATCGTCGATACCATACAACTCGTTCTGCTCTTGTATTGGTTTTCCATTTGAAAATGTTGGTCGACAAGTATATTCGCATCGCTCCATATAGTCACATAATGCGGAAAATGGTCGCGCGCCCACTTGATAATCGATCTGTTTACGAGACGCGAGTTGTTGTTTTACGGCTTGGTTCAATTGTGCGGCAGTTTGCGTATTATGTTGAATATTCAATAAACAGTCCACCGCAGTCGTCCGCAATAAACGCGAAACTACACCGATTTTCATCGCTTTGAATTCGGACAGGCGATACAAATACATGTCGATCGCTTCTATCTCTTCGTTGGCTAATGTTGAACCATATAAATACAATTCCACATTCCGCAGAGAAAACGGCAAATTCTTATGGCTACAATTCCGAATAGCTCGACCAATAATCTGTTCCAATAAATTCATATTATACCAGGGTTCCAGTATATGGACTTGCCGAATATTCTTAAAATCTAATCCTTCTGCACCCGCCACGGAAATAATAACGACTTTGACATTCTCACCGTTTGTATTATCTTCGCTCGTAAGTGCCTTCAATTCGAATAAATTGTCCGGTGAAATCGTGGGGTCTCCTGTAATCACCGAATACCGCGCTGGACGAAAGGGTTGACCAGGAAATTGTGCCTGGTGCTGTTTTTGCGGTAAAAATGTTATTGCATCGATACTTGGCGTGGGTTTGGTCTGGAATAACGACGAGTTCCCACCACGGGCACTATATCGTGTAAATCCGAGTTCTTCAAGTGCTAGGGCAATCGGAACAACTCCACCGTCGATATACTGACTGTACGCAAGTATAATACCATCACTGGAAACTACGTGGTCACATATATTCTTGATTTTCGCAGAGTATCGCCCAATATTTTCCGGCGCAAAAATCCGCGCAGATGTCTTTGTCGTTTTCTCACCGTCGGGTAATTTAAATGTCCGAAGAAAGTCGGAGCGATATTCGAAGTTTTGACGTGCGGGTGGATTACCTCCTTCCGTATATGTCATAATCTGGCGCAGACCTTCCTTTCCTATACAAGACGTTATATCAAACTCGCCGCTGTCGGGGTCATTTATATGATCGATCAATGATGAATGTGGATATACGATATTCAGTGCTTCAAGAGGTCGCTGAACAATGGCGTATCCAATCGTATCCATATTTTCAAATGATGGGAATCCAGATGATTCAATAACCGTTTTATCATCTACTACGTCGACAGAGACTCCGCCAGCAGCGGCTTTTTTACCTTTTTTGGGTGTAGAAGAAGCTGCAGCCGCAGCAGTAGCAGCAGTAGCAGCAGCTTTTCGGCGTACCATCGCAGTCTTCTTGAATATATATGATGCTTTCATATCACTAATAATATACCGGTATGCTGCCTCCTGAATATCACCGACTGGTGTCATATAAACATCGATATGTTCTATTGGTTGGTCGATATGTTTGCCGTTCAGTTGAGTTCGCGGGTAAGCACGACCTCCTCGCATTCGCGCCAGAAGTGAATGTTCTGGTGAATGTTCAGTCGGAAATATGCGATACGGAAATGTATAAGGATTTTCACCACGCACAAATGAAAGATAACCGGTAGATTTACGAACCAGGAGTTCCATTCCCGATTCTCGGCCATCTGGGTCTACACGAAAATTTCCCCGGTCATCAAACACATCAGCAATGTCGATTGTCGCGCGCTTGTCGTTCAGGTTCATCAGATTAATCAACCAGACAATCTCCTTATAACTGTTATACATCGGTGTGCCTGATAATAATAACAGACGCACATTGTTGACTTTCTGGGCGATTTGAAACAATATTTTCGCAACACGTTTATCACGATTATCGTCAGTGATACGGATATTATGGACTTCGTCAATGATGATCAACGTATTCGCGAATAATTTCCGTAATTTAGAAACAGACAGCGTCTCAATCGCCATCATTTCTGCCTCCGCAGCCTTTGCGATATCCGCCGCGGTTTTACGCCCTTTTTTAACGACGCTTGCGGCCTCCGCTCCGCCGCCGCCGCCGCCTCCTCCTCCCGCACCCCTTTTGCGTTTCTCCTTTATCGAGACATTATCTTTGGAAATTCCCATACTCGCCGCATTATTACGCACGTAATTCGCGAATTCGTTATACCCGAAAAATAAATAATGCGACGAAATCAAGCGCCGGATTTGTTTCACGATTTTATCGCGTGTAAGCCCCTTCATATTCATTGGATTTACTTCTTTGATGAATTTATTCCCAGTACACGCGCGGATATTCCATACACCTGGTTCAATCTCTCGTAATTCGCGTTCATCAAAGAGTTGAAGCCGGAAATTCTCCTGTACATTTGGTGACGCAATAACAATAATACGTTGCGATATTCCCATCTGTTTCATATAATCCCGCATTTCTTCGGCGACACTAATTGCCGAGCACGTCTTGCCTGTTCCTAATCCGTGGTATAATAATAGACTGTTATACGGTGTCTCTACCGAGAGAAAATTGCGGACGAATTGCTGGTTTGGAGCGAGCTCAAATGGCGCATTACATAATATTTCAGCCTGTTCTTCCACACTCACCGCATTATCTACATCCATCTTAGTATCGAAGAACTCTTTACGGAGTGCGAGTTTCGTATTGAAATTGGGGTCGTTTAGTGTAGGATATAGATACTTCGCTTCGCCATTACCTTCATCGTCGGAACCAGCTCCAGCCAATACACCGATATCGTGAAGTGTATGCACGCTTTCAAGCAATTCTTTTTTTAATAACAACTTATTGAATTCCTTACTAAACGGGTTATTCAGATCTTCAGAGTTTAATTTTTTGCGATCATCATCCAATTCTTTTGTTAAACGAGCTATCTCAGATGCGTTTGATACTGCGGCCGCTGGCGCGACCTTGACACTCTTTGGTTTGATCATTCGTTTGACCAATTCTTCTTGTGGTCCTGCGGCTGCGCCGCCACCACCACCACCACCACCACCACCACCACCAGGACTACCAGACATTACCAACTCAATCGGTATATTTTCACTTTCAGCATTCATACTACTATTTCAATAATACAATTATTACTATTATTATATTTCGATACGCTCCTTTATATACCTATACGAAATAAAAAGGATATGGAACTAATAAATGCGATACTTACTCAATATATTATTGATTTTGCGAATAATCCCGATCTTTTCTAAATTATAAGGTCTTATCATCTGTATACATTCGTCATATGGCATCCATTTCATCAGACCAACTTCCATAATATCGTGCGCAGTTTTAGGCTTCTTTTCTAAATCCACCATCGCCAGGAAATATTTCTGCTTGTAGCATTTCATATCTGACCCCATAAATATCTCTTCATATGGCGCGATATTCTGAATTACGTTGTCGGCTGTAATATCATACCCTGTTTCTTCGAGGCATTCGCGCAGCGCACACGAGATGTCCTTTTCATTATAATTACGCCGGCCTTTTGGAAATCCCCATTCCGTTTCATTCCAACGCGTTTTCGAGTCATCTATAAACTGCTGAAGATTTTTCACTTGTCCGTCTTTTGTTCGTATCCCCCCAAGAACCTGTCGATATTTTTCATATGACACCATTTCTTCGTTTTTATATTGGCTTCCGCGAGTATAATCTCCCCACAACAATTTCCATAACTGCTCGAACGTGAGACGCATCAGGTTGGACTTTTCGTGAACAGTCATCTCGTCAATAATGCGCTGGATATACGCTTCATCGTGTAGCGAATACTTACCTCGTACAAAATCCACAAACCCGAATGAGTCACGCCGACGTATCATCAAATATTCTGGTCCAGAATCACCACACCTGAATGCGATAACACCGATGCTTGTGATAGGCGCGCGGCAATTGTTATATACGTGGTTATTCCGATTACAATTATTACAGAAATACTTGTTGTCAGACGACGCTACTGCTCCACCGCCGCCGCCACTAGATATGGCGGTTGATGACATAATAGAACCAGATTTATGCGACGAATACGACGTATCGTTATATGACATTCTCATATGTGCGCGTGGTTGTGGTTGTGTATTTGCGGACGATTTTAGTTGGCTCATCTCCTTATACGACAAAGCCGATTTAGGGTTATGTATTTTTGTATTTTCATCTGCGTTTGTAGTCTTAACCGCTACCGCGACATCGACGTCTTCTGACATCATATTCATTTACCGTAATTATGATATTGTTTTTATGTTATTTCATAGTAAAGACAATTGAATATACACACATACGCACGCATACGCAGACATACGCACTATGTTGAAACTAGACGCGACTGTATGGGGTCCTCATTACTGGTTCTTTTTAATGTCCGTCGCGGTTAATTATCCAGACCACGTCAATGATGTCACGCGTAAAAAGTATTACGATTTTATTCAGAATTTCGCGATGTTTATTCCTGATCCGGAAATGTCGTCGGAATTTAGTCGTATGTTGGATAAATATCCAGTCACACCCTATTTAGACAGTCGAACTTCATTTATCAAATGGGTTCATTTTATTCATAATCGATATAATGTCCTCCAGATGAAGGATGAGGTTTCTTTACACGACGCACTCGAGAGATATTATTTACACTATCGCCCGAAACCGATACAGATATTAGAGGAATTGAAATACCGGGAGAAGTTGGTGTATTTACTGGTGATGGCGGGATTGGGGTATGCGGCGTATTATTATCATAATCGGTAAAATTAATTATATAATTGGAAATATATATTATTATTATTATATATAATTAACGATGAGTACTGATAGTAAAGGAACCCCCGGTGAGGGAGAGCAGCGGCCGCAGCCGCAAGCCATTTTGCCGCCGACTCAGCAAGCGCAGAAGCTGCTAGAGCAGCGGCAGCAGCAAAAACAGCTACAAGAGCTACTGCAGGAGCAGCAACTGGCAGCTACTAAGCAAGGGGAGCTGCAGCAGCAAAAGTGGCGTGTTAAGGCGGAGGAGCTGCTTGCGGCGATAGCAGCACTGCCGAAGCATGAGCGGGAGAAGCTGATGCAAGAGGAGCAGGATCTGCAGTTGGCGATAGAAGAAGAAGAAGCAGCAGCAGCAGCAGCAGCAGCAGCAGCAGCAGCAGCAGGCAGCGCGCAGCAAGCAATATCTATGGGTGAAGACCCGTTCAAGGCAGCGTTTGGTGGCGGGAAATCCAAACGAGGTAAAAACCGTAAAAGCAAGCAAACTAAATTGCGTTCTAAAAAGTATAAAGGAAAACGCAGTAAGAAGACACGTCGACACAGAAAATAATTCATATATTCTATTCGTTATTTTAGTAGATGTATTATATAACTTTCAATAAACATTAATTATATAATATGATAAAAACCGAGTATATCGTATTTATTATTACAGCGATTCTAATCGCAAATACATACTATGACGGGCGTCTTATAAAAATGTTTCAGTCCAATCAGAAACTGATTAAAATGGCGACATTTGGGTTTGTTGGTCTATCGCTCTTTCTCTTTTTACGACGTAATCCCGAAAACTCTAGGCAATTGTTATTTCACGCTAACGATATCATTAAGTATATGCCGATTAGTAAAGGGACTGCTGATATGATAACCCCGTTCTTTGATTTTACCCGGGGGGTTTCACCCCCCAACGACGGTAACCTAGTAAATATTATGAGTGGCGGTGCGATGGCCGGTGCGATGGCCGGTGCGATGGCCGGTGCTACAGGCGGCGGAAAGTCTGGTGGGACGGTGGGTGCGATGGGTGGCGGCGGTTCAGTGAGCCCCGCCGAGAGACGAGTTCTCAATTCCGGCAAGGGCTCTAGCAAACGAAGTGTTAGCGAAACAAAGAAGAAATATGTCGCAGCACAACAAGGGTGGACATGTGGCGATTGTAAGCGTCAATTGCCTGCGTGGTTTGAAGTCGATCATGTCATTGCTTTAGAACACGGGGGGTCTAATCACGTTGATAATTTAGTAGCATTGTGTCGCGATTGCCACGGGAAAAAAACCGCAATGTCGTTCTTATAATCGCTCGACGCAGGCGGGCGGGTATTCGAGACGGCGGTAGACGGCGAAGCATTATTATATATTATAATTATAACTGGTGTTATTGTAATTATAAATTATTCATTATAAATAACTCAAATATGGATGCCACAGCCTCCGTAAAAGAATCATTTCATATAAATAAACTATTGGATTACTTACCTATTATTATCTTTGCTGTCATAATTCTTGTCGGGCTTTTTACATGGGAAGTTGTCCGAATCGAAATGGCTAGTTTTATGATGTTGATATTGGTGGTTATATACGCAATATGGGTAATGAATGGGGACACAAAATCGTATAAGTCGTGGCTAACTGATAACAAATATATATTCCCGACTTTGGGTCAAAATCCATTCGAAGGTGATTTTGATTTTGATTTTGCCGGTGGTCAAATGCAAATCCCCAAAAAAATAGTCGCAGGGATCGTTACGGCTGTATTTATTATACTAGGTATCGGTCTTGGGTTTGGTAGTACAGGTCTCAAACATTTAAATATTGACAACGCAAATGCTATAAATACAGTTGGTAGCACATTTTTGTTCGGTGGAATTGTGTTGATTCTTTATTCATTATGGAAAATCTTTCGTGAAGATGCGTCACAAGATAACGATGATGATAAAACCACGACGAAGTGGCGCGGGCTTGGCGGGTTTATTAGCACGGTATTAGGGTTGTATATGGTCGCTCGTGCAAAAACTATTGAGAACGAAACTAAAGAATTAATAACGGATGATGATAAAATCAAGTACAAAGAAAACACAGTAAATGCCGGCGCAAGCACTGCTTTGGTCATTGGATTGGTATTACAGGTGATTGGGTATGGGATTATTTTTGGCGCAATATATTGTTATGGTCAATACAATATTAACATTGATCGTTATCTAATCTTGAAATTTTTGATTTTTGCGTTCTTCTTTCTATGTGGAATTTTATGGATAGGAACAAGTCAACGATGGTCTGGACTTAAAACCGGATCAGACGCCAAAGGTAATTTCAATAGTAATGTATTTGCTGCTCACGGCGGAATTTATATGATTTTTGCGTCTGTATTTCTTGTATTAACGTTGGGTAAATTAGAAAAAGCGACAACCAACTATTGGGGTGGGGTGGTATTGGCAGTTTTGTTCCTTGGGTGTTACATTTGGAATATGGTAGAGATGGTTCGACAACGACCAGAAATGATCGACCAAGAAAAATCACAGATATTGATAGAAGAGGTAACCAAAGAATTAAAGAAGAAGAACGGATATAGTGATGCTGCGATAGATAGCGAGACATTAAATAAAGCATTAAACAAACGTATACAAGAAAAACAAAAACCCTCCGAAATAATCAATGGAGTTTTTACTACACTTTCGCTGGTTATTATTGTGATGATTACTCTTTTCCGCACCGCGCGTTTAAGGATGGGACTTTGCGAAGAATTTCCGGAAGAAAATGATTTAGTAAGTAATATATTGAAATATCCGTTTATACCGCCAAATAGCGATGCTCTGCACCAAGATTTTTGTGCCAATATGGGAAGCAATATGCCCTCGCCAACAAAGAAAACAAAAGCATATGATAAAATAAGAAATGGTGAGATCGATAATGTATCAGGAACTGAATGGGAATCGCTTTTGAATACATACGACCCTGCTCCTCCGGCGGGTGGTCGGCAAAAATTCGATAAAACTATCGTTCGCGTCGCCAAAGGCGCAATGTGGAACCCCTTTTTACTTGTTATATTGATTGTGGTATGGGTTGCTATTATTTTCGCCCGAGTTTCTAACGCAGAGTCAACAAATGTCTGGATCGCACGGTCATTTACTGGCGAAATGTTTCCAAAGGTGAAGGAATTAATAGACACATTTTTCATTGTATTGATTGTCGGACTTTTATTATGTGGAATTTTATTGCTTCCGTTTGTAAAAGAACTCAATATTGGTGGCCTGGAATCAATTCTGCGGTTTGCGGAATCTATACAGGTTTGGCAGTATACTACTCAAAATAATAATAATGGATCCCGTCCCTTATCCATATTATCTATTGTGTTAGGTTTAATTTTTGTTCTTGGTGTTACTGGATCGTGGTATTGGGACTATATCCGAAGAAAGTATGTTGACAAATTAGCAGTTCCTGATATTCCAGATGGCTGGGGGTGGGCTATTGCGCTTGTTGTACTATTTACGGTGTGTACCATACCTGGTTGGTATTTTCTTGGTTCATCGTATCGCTATAATACCGCATTCGAAAATGAATCATTGATTGTTAAATTGGCCCGGTTATTTTTCACAGCAATTTATCTAATTCCATTGCTATTTATTACCGTTTTTAAATTGGTTTTATTCGGTATTCCCGCAATATTTAGTACAGTGTTCCGAGCTAAATTAATGGAGGAGTTCAATAAATTTAAGTTTTGGAATTGGGACGCAAACGTAACTGATCTTCGGTTATTTCCGACTGGCGATAAGATTGACCCAGCAAAAGTGACGACGATGGCCGAGCCTGATTACAATGAGGAGGCGAAAATAACGATAACAAACGCAGCAGCAGTAGCAGGAGCGCAACCAGCAGCCATTCAAGCCAAAGAAGCGATGGACGCAGCGCTTAAAAAAACACAAGAAACACTCGACCAAACCAAAGTCGGTGCCATAGGTAAGCTTATCAAGGTTGTATTACTCACCATTTCATTTGTTATTTTGATACTGTCGGTTATTTATATGGTGTATAAGGTTGGTTCGGATAATAGCACAGCAGAACAGGACGCAGCTTCAGGTGGTATTGCCGCACAATTGAACTCGCCAACCGCCCAAGTTATTTACGTCATAATGTCGATTGTCGCGATTGCGGGTGTAGTTGCGTATATTCGAGAGAAATTCACCAAGGCAAATACCAAAACACCAGAAGACTACCTCTTTGATGATTACAAACCGGAAGATACAACCAAACCAATGGAGCAGTTGACATTCGGTATGGTTCACATCATTTACATTGTGTTGATGATCATTGTATGGGTCTATGATACAGAACCAGATGATAAAAACCGGATGTCGGTGACGGGTATGACGATATTAGGTCTGACAATCCTGTTTTTCCATTATTTCTTAGAATTTAAAGACAATAAGAAACCCCTCGAACCGGGTGCGGCACCAGGCACTGAACCTGAATTGGCATCATTTACGAAGCTCTTCACAAACATCCGTTTTATTGCGAATACGATATTCTTCATTATTCTGTGTGCGCTCGCATATTATAAACAACACTCCGTTATGGTGGTCTTGGTGATTTTTATGTTCCTATTCCATCTCACGAAATCGATACTTGGAATGAAATTCCTACGCCTACTTTGGTTATGTATTATCTATATTCCTTGTTTGTTTCTTGGTCTTCTGACAAATTCTCAAAGTGCGGTAGGTGATACAACCCGACCGATTTGGATTATTCTGGCAATCGAGACTATCCTTATCGCTATTTTATATGGCGGACCTTATTTACTGAATTATATAGGCGCTTCAAATTCGCAAATGATCGCCGCACCTATTCCACTCAAAACCCAACACGATACAGGATTAACTGCTCAGAGTCCGCAGATTTTCATCTTCCACAATACGGCACTTAATCGGACCCCTGATGATTCTGCGGCAAATTGCCCACCAGAAGAGAAGAAGCGTTATAATTATTCGGTTTCTGGATGGTTCTGGTTGAATAATAATGTAAACGCTTCGAAAGCGGATTTAGAAATATTTAATTTTGGTGGTATTCCACGGTTAACATATAATCCGACTACAACAGAATTTAAAGTATCGTGTAAAACGATTGATCTATCAAATGGTTTACCAAGATTAGACAGTTCGAACAAGGGGGTATATACTGACATATATAACTCTCGGTTCAATTATAGCAAAACGCAAGGGTTAAGCAATGGTGATAAAAACAAACTCGACATTTTAAATGACTTTCAAACAGACACACAATTGCCAATTCAAAAATGGAATTACTTTGTTATTAATTATGACGGCAAATCAATGGATGTATTCTTGAATAACACACTTGTCGCGAAGAGTGATTTCTTTGTTCCGGATATTACGACACAGCCTATTACGAGCGGATCTGGTACTGCGGCAAAGCCTGATGGGTTAAGTGGCAATATTTGTAATGTAGTATTTAACCGCGAACCATTAACGTTGGAACAAATCAGGTGGACATATAATATGCTGAAATCGCAAGACCCGCCAATCATAGGAACAAAGACCATTGCTGATGAAGTAAAGACAATTGGCTCTTCAAATGTGTATTCACAATAACTGATCGTTTGTATCCGCCTGCTGGGTGGGCTTTATTCTGAAACGAATATTATATATACATATGTTATATAATATGAATTCAAAACTTGTGTTAGCAGTTATTGTTATTTTATTGTTGTTGTATGTCATTTTTAAGGCATTAACTACAAATTATACTACTTTAGGAACTATGCAAAAGTGGACGAATAAAACAGTATTAACTGGTGGAAACTTGCCGAATAGTTTTAAGGCAAATAGTTCAATTTCAGTCTGGTTTTATATTAAAGATTGGGTTGGTGGTGCCAATATTGTTAGTTTTTTCAATAATGTTACTACGGCTTCTGGAAATATAATCTTTAAAGCGTATTTGAAAAATGACACCAATACTGTTGTAATTCAGCCCAAAAAAACTGGAGTAGCAACGAATTGTGAGATTTCCGAATTTCCTCTTCAAAAATGGGTGAACCTCATCATCAGTTTTAATGGTTCAGCGATGGATGTTTACGTTGATGGAAAATTAGTGAAATCGTGTGTTGTAAATACTGGGTCTGAACTTAGTGCGACGCAGAGTATAGTATTGGGTCAGGAAGCTAGTACCGATAACAAAGAGATCGGATTTATCACAAATGTGAAACTGAAGGCATCTCCAATTGCGCCCCAAGAAGCCTGGGATATTTACTCACAAGGGTTTGGTGGAAGCCCTTGGAGCGACCTACTCAATAAATATAAGGTCAAATTGAGCTTCCTTGTAGACAATCAAGAGCAGACAAGTATTAGCACGTAATTCACATTTATGCGATATTCGCGCATTTATGCGATATTCGCGCATTTATGCGATATTCGCGCATTTATGCGATATTCGTAATTTATTCTATATTGTTTTTTTTGCTTCGTAATATATAGTATAAATTATTCATAATTTCGTCGTTTCATATCAGACATTTATTTCGAAAAGATGAATTTTGGAAGTGGAAGTAGTAGTGGCGGTGGTGGTGGTAGTGGTGGCGGGTTCTTGAGCGGAATCACATCCGGGTTTTCAAGTCCAGGTCAGGCCGGTTTGTCGTCTAGTTCCGGAATCGGTGGAGGCGGTGGCTTCGGATTGAAGGACTTTATGGAATCAAATAGTTATGTAGCCAAATTTGCCTTTATTTTGATGGTATTTATCGCATTTGTTATATTACTTCGGGTGACAATTGTTGGATTATCGTATTTTATGCTTCCAACAATGACACCGTTTGTGTTAGATGGAACGGCCAATACAGAAGATATGGCAATAAATGTGTCGCAAGACCCCGCCTTACCTGGTTCGGTATTCATCGCGCGTTCTATGAATGAAGATGGTGGTTTGGAATTTACTTGGTCTGCGTGGTTTTTAGTGAATCAAGCGCCGCAGACAGAAGACAAGTATTCCAGAATATTTAGTAAAGGTGGAGAAGGAACAAAAGAATCTAGCACTGGAATTTATTACCCAAACAACGCACCGGGATTATATCTGAAACGAACAAAGATTACCGGCGCAACCAACCCTGACAGGTCAGATACAGGCGAAAATATCACATTAATGGCGGTAGTTGATGTAAATGGTAAGAAGAGTGGTGGTTCGGTTACAAAGGCCGATTTAAACGAGCAACTTGTTGCCACGGATATTCCTATGAAGAAATGGGTGAACGCGATTATACGTGTTACAAATAATGTGATCGATTTATATGTTAATGGTCGTTTAGCACAACGTAGAAATACCGCAGGTATTCCAATTCAAAATTATGGAAAGGTAAACATTGGTGAGGATAAAACGGCTAACCGATTTAGCGGATATATTTCAACCATCCAATATTTTAATTATTCGGTTGGCGCTAGTAAGATTATGAGTATTGTAGACGAAGGACCTAACCTTAAAATGGTTACAAATGGTGGTGCTGACACAACCGCTACGAAGTCAGTTGGTTCTTACTTGTCAAATATATGGTATATGCGCTAATCTATAATTTAACATACTTCTCTAGCGGTAATTATATTTTTTACACGATTTTCTCGTGTAAAAAATAATGGTGTAAAGTTGAAATACAAAATCACAATGTAATATATTATACAAATGCCATTACCTTTACCGAATTGGTCACCGCCATTACAACAAGATACATCGACTGGCCCAGTATATTTTGAATATGAACCAAATATCCGCTATAATGTATATTCACTCGCATATGACACGACGTATACTCTTCAAAAAGACACATTTACACTTGGAAATGGTAGTCGGGATACAGATGTTTCATCCGCAATTACAAATCTTCGATCAACAATGATAGGGGTTGTTCCATTGATTAAAATATTGTCTACAAATGAAGAATCCAACGTTACATTTTCATTCCCTACAAATGATTATTCCATATCAGTGATCACATTAGAGCGGGATTACTATGTTATTCCGCAAGCGAATGGTTCTACTGGTTTATATCGAATTCCTGGCACCAATGAGGTTCGACTTCCGTATCGACACGCGTTAATTATTAACGGTATTTATGATTCATCCGGCGGGTATAGACCGACAATCCTGGAAACAAAAATATTTATGGAAATAAGCCAGGTTGGTAGTGAATCATTTTCCCCAAAAATAATCAACCTACCAATAACATTAAGAAAAGTAAATACGAATATAAGTCTAAAACCATTTACTGGCAGCGGTGCGTATTCAATAAGTGATGTAAAAAATACAACAGTTAAAGGATCTTCCGACTATAATAATTACATTATTACAATAGAATATCTAGAAGGATCCTATGATCTTTCTTTTTCAGATTTTGCGACAACTACCCGAAAAAATGTGAACGATGGAACAAATGATTATACAAATATAACGTATTACATTTCGCGGTCAGCATCGGGTGGAACTGAAACTATTGTTACACAAAATGATTATTTCGCGATTATAGGTTCAAGAATATTGTTTCGTAAAGTTACATTTAATGCGAATGTATATATACCTGTACCCATCAAATTTTTCCAAGAAGCCACATCTATCTATAAGCGGTCAATTGAATATATTGGTGATTATAGTAATGTATCAACCATACAATTAAAAATCATAAAGTCCACACCTACATTTACAGGTCAAACACCGGTCCATAATACCAATGACCCCTCCACAATTTATTTTTTAAAGGACTTGAATAAAATGACAACCGAAGGGTCGTTTGTAATTACGAAGCCAGAATCCACTAATAGTGACTCAAGTGATAATTTTGTGATATCATCGTCAAATGAATCTGTCGTCAAAATAGTATACGCGGACGGGGTTTTTACCGCACGTGTTTATTTAGAAGGCGTCGCTACAATCACAGTAACGCAGTTGGAAAGCACCAATTTCAACAGAAAAATTGCGTTTTTTAACGTAAATGTCTTCAAAATAACACCCGCGATCATCAATTGTAATACCAACATATTTTACACGAATCCATACAATCGCGCATTCTGGACGCGTTTCACTCCGAATTGCCGCAATTCCAATTTATATAATAGCATAACTGGCGCAAAGCTAACATCATCTGAGGTCGATGACGTATATGATATGCGCCGCAAAACCGAAATCCTTAAATACAATAAAAATGTTGGCGGCCTCACTAAAAGCCAAAAGTACGCAAAAGCGTCGCGCGGCGAATTGATGCGTCAAATAGGAAATGAAAATAAGTATTTGAGCCAGTCATCTGGCGCCGGAGGGGCTGGTGGATTTGGACCATTTACACTTGTTTGCCCATCTACTCCGGAATCTCGATCTAAATTACAATGCGGTTTAACAACCGCGTGCGGCGTACCTGGTAAGGAGCGTTTACTATGTTATGACCCATCTGTAAATTTGTATAATTATAAAAAGACATATGAATATAAAGCTGGGTTACAAATAACATCGAATATCCCAACGACCGCGCTTTCACCTCCAACAAATTTAACTGTCACTGAATTTGATTTCAGCAATAATCACATTACTCTTCGTTGGGATGCGCCCGATTCCAACGGAGGGTTTCCAATAACCGGTTATGTTATAACATATTCTAAAAATAATAAAACGTGGGAGCCTTACAAGAGTATTCTACCAAACGGCCCAACATCAGGGCCAAATTTCAGTTATAATCAAATATCTGGCGAATTAAATGGGAATTCTATTATTTTTGAGAAAATACCTGGCTCGATTGAAATAACCGGAAATACGATATATTATTTATCCGTTTTTTCTGGAAACGAGCGAGGATTATCAAGTGTTCCAGCGACAATAACTGTCAAAACATCGTCTGTCCCGAGTTTAATTAGAGATTTTTCATTTAATGATGTAGATCGTAAAAATCTAATGATTGATGTGAAATGGACAAATCCGTCCAATTTGGGAACAGATAATGGTGGTTATAATGGTCCGCCAATTACAACATATAATTTGTATTATCGCGAAACAACCGAAACCACTTGGAGTAAACAAACGATTGATATTAGTAATGTAATATCTCTAACATCGAACGTGAAACGATATATATTGCGAAATATAAGTAACGAAAAAACCTACTATTTAAAAATAGAACCGATAAACTTTATAGGTGTTGGGCCAGAATCAAGTATATTGACAGCGAGGACATTAACGAAACCGAAGGTGCCTTCAAATGTTATCGCAAGCGCAAGATACGCAATACCGCCAAATACACAAGACGCATCACGTAATTATATTAGTGTAAATTGGACCAAACCGGATGACGGAGGATCCTTGATCAAATCTTATAATATTACAGTTACAAATATGGCAACAAATGGAATTTCGCAAACTTTCACATATACTGTTGATTCTACAACTATAAAAAATACTACACTTACGACAAATATATCTAGATTGACATCTGATGCTGGAACAGGCGTTATTGTTGACGGATCTTATTCTATAGTTGTTTCTGCGTTTAATGGATATCTAAGAAGTGAATCAAGTACAGCATCAAAGGTTGTCATTTTACCGACTTATTCGAAACCGTCTATTTCAGATGTTGTCGGATATTATAACCAATATGGGTTGAGTTATGCTCGCCTGATATTTACATTTAATAATAGTATCGCCCCTGGTATCAACGTCGCGAAAACAATAGTAAATGGCCTCACTACTGGGGGGTACGAAGTATTAATAGACATATATGGTATCGCTATAAATGGATCTGGTGAACATATTATTAATATCCCAGCAACCAATGCTGGAAATGAATATCTTATTGTAGGCACTACCTATAATATAACATTAACAACTACTTATGATAGCGGAGAAAGTTCAACCAGTGAAATATTTACATACACTCCTGAGATCAGATTTCTTACGTAATATATTCTAATATATTAGTACTTACGCTCGTAATGTTGGGTCTATACATATATCTTGGCGTGTGTATACTTGCCCAGACATACATTTATCGCCTGCTTCAACCCTCGCGCAGCTTCTAAACCCGCGGTCTTCTCCAATATAACAATATCCAGCCTTTCCGCTCTGGTGTTTTTGAGTGGAGCTTGTGCTATCATCCGCGTGAGGTGATGGACCTGAATATTCACGGCTTGCTTTATCTAAAAATGTGTATTTTGGATCTTCGTTATTAAATCCTGGCTTTTTGTCTGAACTATTATTCATTGGTGGCGGAATTGGCGCGCGATGTGTATGTGGTTGTTTCGAATGATCTCCGGGTCTTGCTCGGGCATCAGAATCCGAATCTGAATCAGAATCCGAATCCGAATGGGATGACGTCTTTGCGTTATTGGTTGGGTTCATCGACGGTACTTGAGAACCAGAACCACTTAACTTCGCAATCACATCGCGACCTTTTGATTCCATATCATTGAAAAATGCGGTTATTTTTGACCCGATATCACCCATTCCTAAATGAAAATCGCCATTATTGGCTAAATTTGCCCACATAAACCATAAAATAACCGCAATAAGAATCACCTTAATCAGGAATGTAAATGAAAAAAAACTCGAATCTGATGATGAATCATCATCGCCGCTGCCGCTGCCGCTGCCGCTGCTACCAAATGATGATGTAATATCTGGTATCTGTTCTTTCAATGAAGCCGCGGTTTTTTGGGCATTATTAATTAACTCTGGTATGAATCCGGATTTCACCATTTTAGAGTTGGCTGATAATCCGCTATTCACAGTTGTATCATTTGTCGGTTTGGTCAGATTTGTGAACTTAAATTCTGGAAGGGACATCGATTTTTGAATTATTTATTGTTTATTGTTGTTAATTACTATATAATAACAATAATATATTTTCTAGTTATGTTTTCTTGGCATCGTCATCATCTATTTTACGTGTTACTGTATTCATAGAATTCAATGCCTCGAGGCGTTTAATCGTGCGCTCAAGGTCACCGTTCTTATCACTCGCACCACCACTATATCCTGCGGACGAGAAGAGATAATCTGTATCTGGACTAATCTCGTGTTGTTTAATCTGTTTGTATATTCCATTTATGTTTGCGACTGCCGTCTCTATAACCAGTCGATCATTTATCATTTCGATTTTACCGTCATATTCGGTTGTAAGAAGCGATATCGCGAAATAAATCAAGTATCGACGCTTCTTGCGAACACCCGGTGTAAATCGCACACAGTATAACCGTAAAAGGCTTCTAATTATTTTCTGGGTGAGCATTGTATGTTCGTCGGCGCTTTCACTCCGCGCAATAATAATATCCCAAATAAGCCAAATCGGGTCAAATTGTAGTTTATCATCGACCGGAATATGAGAGCGACGTTCACATCTACACGTCTCTTTCTTGGCTTTACAAATTGTTTCGAACTCGGTTATCCATTCTACCCAATAACACGCCTGAAGAGTATTTTTAGAATCATTAGAAATATGATATGCGAATTCGTTAACGGCGATAAAAATCTCTTTCGGGTCACGTGACCTAAAATATTCTTGCGCGTAATCAACGCGTGGGGCCTTTAGTTTATGTGACATTGTAGTGATATCATATTCTTCTTTCTTCTTTATTTTAATATTGTCATATTTATGTTGACGTTTTGAATTACACAATACACATACAATTTCCGCAAAAAGCGCGCGTATCTTCGGGTGATTCCGCAGGCGCAATTCATTCCCCGAGAACCCATTCGAGAGAATGGCCCTGAAACTTTCAAACCGCATTTCAATATACAGCGGTAGTTTGGGGTTTGCTAAATGAATATATTTACTAATAAATGTAATGATGATATCCCATAATTCGAGGTAATGTCCGGAACATACCAATTCCGCGCTCCAATGACACGCCGGTTCTACTTTAGAACTGGATAGACTATTCAATAATTCTTTACGAACATCGGTTTTTTTATACGCAGAAAAAGTAATACCACGAAACTCATTTTCTGAGCGAATATCATTTATTTCATTAGGATCGCTCATACGTTGCGATTGCTCTGTGATCTGTTCCTATAATATATAATAAATAAGCGGTTTTTTATGTGGGTGTTTAACGAACTCACTGAACGCCAGACGCCAGACGCCAGACGCTTTTTTGCCTGTTTATTTTTATAATGACATATTAGTAGTCGCATATCGCATATCGCATCGTTCTCCAATGGCATCATCTATTTATAATTCATTTTCCGCATATGTAAAGTCAATCACCAAATGGGAGATATTAGTATTCTTATTCAGTCTATTAATGATATTGTGTTTTATCAAGCGTGACTTATCATATCAGGTCGAAGGGTTTGATAACCAAAATAGTAAATACAAGATATACGATAATGATACAATATATGATAGTTTCTATGCGGATATTTATGATGAACTGTTTATACAACCGAATAAAATAGAGGCAGAAGTAGATGAAATTATTAATATTACTGACGCTAAAAAGGCTGATAAGAACTTCAAGGTTTGCGATTTGGGTTGCGGTCTAGGACACCACGTAGACCAACTCAAACATAAGGGTGTTGTTAGTGTTATCGGATGCGATAAATCACCGGCTATGCTTAAGAGCGCGAGAGATTTATATCCTTCCGCAAAATTCATAGAAGGGGACTTTATGAACCCGATGTTATTTAGCGAAGAGGAATTTAATGTATTGACATCGTTTTATTTTACAATTTATTACATAAAAGATAAACGCGCCTTTTTCAAGAATTGTCACCAGTGGTTACGACCAGAGGGTTATTTAATAATCCACTTGGTTGACCGAAACCATTTTGACCCAATTGTTCCTGGCGGAAAGCCCCTATTTCTTGTATCCCCGCAAACATACGCAAAGGACCGGATCACGACTTCTCTCGTAAAGTTCCGCAGTTTTCAATATAAGTCGGATTTCAAGGCACCACAACCTACACGCGGTGGAGGAGGAGGAGGAGGAGCAGTAGACGGTTCCACCGGTGAGAAAAATATTGCTAAATTCACAGAAAAATTTACTGATGATAAAACTGGGAAAGTTCGCGAGAATGTCCATACTTATTATATGCCAACAAACCGAGAAATTTTGGATATCGCAAAAGAGGCTGGCTTTACTGTAACAGGTCAAGTAGATTTGGTTCATATTCTTAATGAATACCAGTATTTATTCATTCTTAAAAAGGTTGCGTAATAATCTCTAGGAGTCATATCTATACAATACATATCAGAATGTGTATTGTATAGTGATGGATTATATATTACCGTCATTACCGTCATTACCGCCATTATTTTTCCATTATATAATATGTGTAATAATCGCACTATATCTCATCAGTATCGCAATATTAAAATTCAATTACTATTATTGGTATCACCAACCACTAACATTTCGTTTTTCTGTAAAGCGTTGGTATGCTGCGCGCCGCCCGAATACATTTACTAGTACAATGAATCCGTTAGGTGTGAAAAATAATGAAGGGTATAATGCGGCCGTTGTTTATCCATTTATTACAAATGTAAACCCTGAAAATATCCACGTTTATTCTAGTGTTAGGAACACTGATAATATTCCATTTGAAAAGATTGCGGAATTAATAAACAACGACTATAAAGTTACCGTGAATAATGGTGGTTATTGTTCGATGAACCAGGGTTTGATTCCATATGTACATCACGAGAGATTGGCGTTTACTATCGAAAATGAAACACACGGATTGTCCGCATTTGTTGGTGTATATCGTTCACTCATCTCGTCGTCGTCGTCGACGTTGTCAAATGACATTAATGGCGCTTGTATTCTTACACCTCGTATTAAAATAGAAAGAGACCTCACGACTACCACCGGTGTAACGCCATTGTCTATATCAATATATGTATGTGAACATATGGCCTGGTCCCGATACGATGTAAGTGACCGTCAATCTCTCGAACTCCTTGAAACAACTGAATATATTCAGAAGTCTCGAGAGATTGCGGGGGAACAAACATTGTACCGATATAATGAAATACCGTGGTTTGTTATTCCGTTTACAACAGTGTATACTTATGCTTTATCTCTCGAGAGATTAATGAGGTCTGATGCTGGGGCTGGGGCTGGGGCCTGGCACAACGACAAGGACCGACGTACCCGTACTTCCCGCGGCCACACCGCCATTATAAAGGTTTCATCCATAAACTTCGCGCTTTTTTATGCGTTTATAAATGAATGTTCGAGAGATTTTCGTTGTTCGATTTTAAATGAGATAACACATCTGCAACATCTCATTCAATCAGGGATATACCAAGTCTATATGTTGATTCTCAATAAGACGCGGGTTCTTTCAGTATATATTTATGGACCTTCTTGGGCGAGGGTGAGCCCCCAATCTCTCGAAGATGCTTTCAAAACCTGTACACATAGAGGCAATAATGATTCTATTCACAAAAAGAAGACTCGCGGCAACCGCATCGAGAGATTACACAATTATATATCTCAAACATCTACGGCTGTTGTAAAATATCTTCCACCAGTGAACCCCCCAAAATACGATCTCTCGGGGAAACGTGTCATAAGTGCCAATCGAAATGGAACCGCTGTGGTCACCACAGCAGACACTTTATATAACCCTTCCACTGAAATACCGCGCTTAATATCATCGATTCGCAACAAACACGTATGTGACATACAAGTGTTTGTATATGGATTTATTGACAGTTTGAAAATACGTTGTCGAGAGATTGGAATGGGGGTGGGGGTGCCAATACTTATTGACACCACGGCACATAATTATATTATTATTGATGAAATTGTTCGAATGATGAACGATGATTCACCTGTATTATGGTCACATAAATGGTATTATGTATTATATAACGCAATCATTCATCGGGAATTACCGTGTAAGGATTTGTTTATGTTATAACAATTAACGACGATATATTCGGTGTTTCGCGCCACCAAACATTGTAAACCCCCCGCCAGCACCTCCTGCGCGACCATTACCTGGGATCGTGTGTGTAAATGTATCTACTATGAAAATAATAAATATGCCTAAAAAGCAATACAATACAAGCTCCTCAATAACGTGCCCAGTCTTTTCATCTTTCTTATCTTCCAACATATGAATGATGTAATTCAGTTTTTCGATAAGCGCTGCGTTTGTTCCAGACATTGTGCCCCCGCCGCCGCTGCGCCCGTCTCCAGCCAGTTGATTTGCGAGGGTCTCCGCATAAGGCACAAACTGTTCATAATATTTAGAAGCATAAATGCTTGTTTTTTGTTTACCGTCATCATTTGTGCTAAAATTATTTACGGTGGATTTGGGTTTATTTCTCGGGTCGACATTTCGTGTGGTATCACCGTAAGGTGTTGTGAAATGGGGTGGTGATGAGAACCGCCCTGATGCGCCTGCGGTAGTTCCCGGTGGTTGTGGTTGTGGTTGTGATTGTTCATTAGTACTATCGGCCGGATTCATACCTTCCAATAATGTTGACGAATATGATGATGACGGATTTAGGGAATTCATTTGAGTTGTTTTGCGAACGACGCCATTATTGCTAGATACGTTGTCTGGACCACGAATAACCCCTTGGCTCGTTATATTTGTAGCATATACACCCATTCCTTGCGCCGGATAGGCCGGTAATATTGAATCGTCGTCGTCTGGATCGCTATCTTCCCCGCCTTTTCGATGAATATTTTCTATATAATCCTTGATTTGCTTTATTTTTTGACCGGCTTGTTGTATCATCCCTTGGTTCGTTCCATTTTCATTGGATATACCGGTATCATTACCGTTTGGCGATTGTAATAACCCTCGTTCAGTGCTGCCGCCGATGACTTCAGTTGTACTCTGATTATGATTACGTGGTATCTTTAGGGTTCTATTTCCTGATCCAGTTCCAGTTCCATTTCGACGATTATATATTTTTCCGTGTCCGTGTCCGTTTCCGTTTCCGTTTACATTGTTATTGTTAAGATTTCCACTTTCGGCATATTCAGAAAAACCTAAAGATGACATATTCTCCTATAAAAAAATGAGATTTTAATTCTAGGACGAAATGTGAATTATAAATAATCGTTCAAAAATATTTATCAGTTAGATATGAAAAATATATTAGTTATGTATATACGACGAAAATGGTGAAATTAAGCAAAGAACTGTCTTTAGGAGTTTTATTGGTGCTTATCGTTATTATGGTTCTTAAACCAAACCTTCTCGGGTTTTTGTATAATAACGTTTTAGGTAAGCTGGTGTTTGTTGCTGCGGTTGTGTTTCTTTCTCTGAAGCATACTGCGGCAGGTCTTCTCGCGGTTGTGTTTGTCGCAATCGTGGCTACTATGTCTGGGTACCACGGATTTGAGGGGATGGACGTACCAGCTCCGACTACTACTACTCCCGCAGAGGATGCCAAACCCTGCGAAGGAGAGCACTGTGACGCCGAGAAGGAAAAGGCGAAGAAGCCCGCCGCCAAAACTGCGGAAGGGCTTGAAATGAAGAAGAAGGAGCATAATGAAGGACTTACTCCTCAACAGGAGATTGAAAAACTTCTTAAGAAGAAGTAAAATATAAACATTTCATTACACACATTCGTATATGTATTGAAATATATCTATGGTAATTATAGTAATATGAACAGTAATAGCATCCCGTATTATATACAATATTTATCAACCTGGGTTTATCATAATGTTTTATATACCGAAACAACAGTAGTCTTACTCAAATGTATCACATTTATTATTTTACTAACATTGCTCGTTTATCAAAAATATCACTATTTCACAGCAGGCATTATTATTGTTATTTGTGTGACGATATATTTATATATTAAGACGATAGATGGCGTGATTGATTCCCATAATGGAATATTAGAATGGATTGATTCAATCACTACGACCACAATGGCGCGACACGGTGTTGACAAAGATGAACTTACAAATGGCGTGTCATTAAAGGAAGGATTTTCAATAACAATGCCGAAAATCGTTGTGGGGGACGACTCTGGGAAGGATTATCATCGTTCTAACAAATTCATTGAAGATGATAGTCGCGACTTTACTGATAAATATTTCAACAGTAAAAAATGCGGGATTGGAAGCGGCATTGGCGGGATTTCTATGTTTGGAAGTAATGAATTGTTAGGTGGAAGTCGAGAGGTTGCTTTGAGCGGTGTATATAATTTCGCGGCATTTTATGTTATAAATGATTCTACTGGCAATTCCTTAAACCGATACAAATATTTTAAGGATTGTGTCCTTGAACCGGTGAAACGTAGTGATTTTCGTGATGTAAAAAAGAACATTTATGATAACATAAATCAAAAAATTATTAATATAACTAATATTCTGGGGCGATTTAATACGGATCTACTTTTTAATACTAACTCAAATAGTCGTGACGATTATTCTAAACGGATTTCTTTGTACAATTACTATGACAATTCTGACGGAGAAATACCGAATTATGTATCAATCATTAAGGTTGACCCCAGCAATAATAATGCCAAACAACAACGCTATAATTTACGCGAAATAGATGACAATATTAATGATAAATTATATAGTGAATTATTAACCCAAATCAACAACGATAAAACATTGAATTCTAACGTAAAACAAAAAAGTATTGAGGTGTATTCAAAGGTTTATGAATACCGGAAACGAATTAGTGCGATTCTTGCGAATATGCGCACAAAATCAAAAGATAGTGAAAATTCACTTTACGCGATTCGTATTGATGAATCGATTGTTCAAGAATTACGCGTGATGTTGGGTTATTTGGCAATTATTAAACGCACAAATGATATTATTTCATTTGAGAAGAGTGGGGGTACTACAAGTATATATGATAAGGTATCAGTTGCGTCATTATTATCGACTCCGGTATTGAATCCGATTACTGACATAAATAAGCTAGATACAAACAACGTAAAATATTTAACACATATAACCGGTGCCAACAATATCTTTAAAATACCACTTGAAGATGATACATATAATACAAATGATGAAAAACGGTACTTATATGGATTGACTTATTATTTTGATAAAGATAATAGTGCTCCAAGTTAATAATAATATAATAATAGTATAGTAATAATATACCGATACACCGATACACCGATACATCGATATCATATAATGAAACTCAGAACAGTATTTATTTTAGTTGCGATGATGCTCGTGGTGGTAGCCACGTCTGCGTTTGGTGTGTACAACGATAGAGAAATTGACGATGATATTCCGAAACATCATAACAACAAGAACATCCCGGCGTCGGCGCCTCCGTCTGCTCCTGATCCTGAATCTACAGTAGTTGGTGCGGCTGGTGCTGGAACATCATATAAACACAGTAAATCGCATTTAGACGTATCAGAAAAGGCAGACGGACCTTACATCAAGGATGGAACAAATACATATCGCGGTAAAGCGAGCGGTTATGACCTTCACGGCCATAATGACAGTGATTCAGAAAATAGCGACGGAGGGGGTGACGGTAATGACAGTAATGACCGCAATTATGAAACCCAGACCGAATTTCAAAAGAAAAAGAAATATATCTCTAAAATGTTCGACGAAATATTTAGCAAATGGAAATCCAATGAAACGATAATGGCGCCCAGTGGTATTGAAGAACTTGTAGATCCTGATGAAGGATTCAAGGTCCGTGAAAAATTCAAGAAGGGTGCGCGTCAGGGAATGCGTAAATTGAAAAACGCGTTTCGGGGCCGTTTCAATTAAATAGAATCTCTAATGTTATAATAATAGGTACATAACGAATTATTACAACGAATTATATGACATCAACACATAAAAATAGAAGTCGTCGTCGGACCGGTAACCGAACTCCGAAAACAGAAGAACAACAAAATAGTAAAATTTTACAAGGGGGCGGTGGCGGCGGTGGTGGCGGAAAGCCCGGTGTTGGAACTGCGCCACAAACCGGCGGCGCACCAGGTTCTATTGCTTCTTCACCTCTTATTCCTCCAATAAATCTCAAATCATTTACTGATTTATTTTCCGGTAAAACGAACTTTTTCACCCTTCAATCACCAGCCAATAATATTATGAATTCTCGGGTTCTTACTACGATGCACAATTTTTTCCATAACCTGAATACCAGCACATTTTTTGCCGGTTTTGTTATGATTATTTTGAATATTGGGTCTCGGTATATAAATTTAGACCTTAGTTCCTCTACCGAATCCTGGATTAAATATCTTATGAGTAAAGAAGTATTGGTGTTTGCTGTTAGTTGGATGGGCACACGTAGTATCTATTACGCGCTTGTTATAACTGCGTGCTTTACAATAGTAACAGACCATTTTATGAACGCAGATAGTCAGTATTGTGTTATTCCTTCAAAATTTAGAGACTTACATACAATGACGGAGGAAAAGCGCGGACCAGAGAAATTGGTAAGCGATTTAGAAATAAGCAACGCACTTCATACCTTGGAAAAGGCAAAGAAAGAAAAAGAAGAGTCTGACCATTTAGAATTGGTGAAATATCATAAATTATTTAAGGATGATACATTTGAATCGTCTCCCGCAAATGTTGGAAAAAAATAACGTAATGTAACGTAACTGACCTAGGTCTCGAGCGTTTTTATACAACAAACAATTTTATAAATAGTATATAGCTAAGGTTATAATACTATTTATCACCAATATAACAATAAGTGATGGCAAATATACAGCAGCTACCGCCGCCGCTAATGCCGCTGATGGTTCCTTTATTAGCACAGGCACACGCGCGTGCACAGGCACGGGTACGATTACAACGTCCGGGACAACAAGCAGCAGCAGCAGCAGCAGTAGCAGCAGCAGCATCAACACAAGCTCACATAAAAAAACCATATATTACAATAACAAATCTTACAACTGTTGTTGATTCGAGTGTTGACCGACACGTTGAAGAACTTAATGATAGTGTCGCATTGAAAGAAGTTACCGTCGTTGGTCCATCCGGTGCGAGTAAATCGTCAAATTCTAAATTCGACCGGATCGATGGTGAGTTCCCAAAATTAGAAGTGGATATATATGAACAGATGGTTTATCATCGTGCTAAATCAACTAATAAAAATCTACTAGAACTCATTGTCCCATCTCGGTATAAAATAAATTATAATAAAATAAAACAATATTTTGGATTAAAGGCAGCTGATAAAGATACCCAGGATTTATTAAATGATGTAATAAAGGCATTTGGTAATAACCACAATAGTCTATATTATAAACATACGATTGCGGGGAAGAATATATCCACACCCACCACGATTGGTGGTGCTGCGTCTATGAAGGGAATAACATCTACTGATTTGGAACAGAAGGAAATCGAACGTATCCAAAATAAAATAGATAAATGGCATTTTGATTTCGCTGAATGGTCGTTTTATGATAACGCAAGCACATTTTTTATTCAAGATAAGAAATTAGAGCAGGATGAGTTGTTGACATTGAAAATGGACTTTGATGATGTATTTCAGGACTCGGCAGCACCTGGCGTCGCAGGATCAAGTGGACTAATGCATATTGTCGATGAAATAAGTGATAATTATAGACGTTTACGGGATACATATGTGTCAAATAATGCGTCAGCGGACGTTACTACAGCGGTAAAACATCTTGATGATTACATTGGCTTATTTGAATTATTATATAGTGAAATCCGTATTCGTAAAGACGAGTCATTGGAATATGTTACGGAACGTCAACGGTATTTTCCAACATATGAATTTAATGTCGTAATTATGAATGAGCTATACAGAATATTTGATAAATTACACAATGTATTTGAAAAAGAAAAATTGGTTACGAATGATGGATTTGTGGGTTATTCTCCTAATTCTGGATTTGCCAAGGTTCCGATAAATGCAAAAATTAAACTGTTAGAAACATTAAATGAGGAATACACGAAACTTAAAAGAAGTATCGAAATGAACTCGATATTAAAACATTCTGATGAAGAGTTTGATACATTTATGCTCGGGTCTCGTAGTTTCGAAATTGATAGACAACGAAAATTCATACCTAATTATAAAATAATCCAGTATATTTTTCATTTGATTCACAGCAACAATACTACTCAGTTTACAAGGGACGCGTTTACATTAAATTATGGCGATAACACTACTCCAAACGTATTATATAATTTAGTTGATAGATTACAAATACAAGACTTAACAGGTGAAGAACGTGATAAACGGAATCACTTTTTAACCGATAAACCCAAAATTCAAGCACTTGAGAATATAATTGTTATATTGGAATACCGGCGAACAATTGATCCAATTGCCGCTCCTGGTCCTCTTCCTCCTCGACCAGTACTACCACACACCCTCCAAGTATTCGGTCCAATCATAATAGCAGCAGGAGCGACTGTTGAGAATCAAAAGAAAAGTGTAACAATGCGAATAAATACTGAGTTGTCAAAATATGGTATTCCTAAGTTAGGAACACCCCCTATAGACAGTATTGCCGATAGAATTTACTCTATTAACGAAAAAATACGTGAATTACACGGTAAACATTTCAGGTCAATGCTGATTTTTTATAATTATATAATTGCCAAACGCGCACCCGCACCGGTACCAGCACAGGTACCCACACCCGCACCTAAAGCCAACATTGCGACGTTTTTTAACAAATTTTATGAAGAATCTAAATTGAGTAATGAAAATTTGGAACCGTTTTCAAGCATACGCGAAAAAACCGTAGAAAACTTTTCGTTTGGAGTCGATCTTATTTTCTGGACTCTGTTTCGTATTACGAAATACTATTTTTCTGGTATGCACTCGAATTTCATAAAAAAAATGAATGAAAAAATCGGACCTCAAAACTCCGAAATTAAAAACCTGCGTCTAGCAATTGATTTGAAAGCGAATAAACTAAAGCACATATGTGATCTTGTTGCGAAAACAGGTGAATTTGCGGTAGAACAAATTATCCCAGATCGTGCGGCTTATTATATAAGGGGCGACGGAATGACCACCGGTTTTGTTGACCCAGATATATACAAAACCAAATGGAGTGAAAAAATAGAACCAAAAAAAGGCCAAAAAGGTGGCTCTGCGGATAATGTTGTATTCATCACAAATAAAATGAAGAAGAAATTAAACGACTCTATAGGTATGACCAGTGGTAGTGATGTTGGTAATCAACAAAAACTCGCCAAAATGCTTTCAACATTAATAGAATTTAATACCATTCAAGTTGTACATATGATATTTGCCAAACCGCGTAATATTTGGTATTCGCCAGATCTACGTAGTGACTCTCTTTCTATGACGTCCAAATGGATGTTCTTTCAATTAGAAAAACCCGAAATTATTTCTGGTCGCGCATTTGAAGTATTCAAGAAAGAATTGGTGAAACCGGTAAATGATGATGGGGATACAGGACAACCTGGGCAACCTGTAGCGAATCGTTTGTTGCGTATTTTGGATAAAAAATCTATGACAAGAGTTCCATCGATTAGTATTGACAAGTTAGATACAACCGGCGGCGGCCAATTACCCCCATTTTTTATATTTATTATTTCGAAAGACCCCACGCCACCACGAATGTTAGATAAAGATAATATCAAAGATGTTACCGATATAATGTTTGATAATCCGTCGTTTGGCGGATCTGGTGTCGTGGGTGGTATTGTTGAAGACGGGACTAATTTACCCAACGCAATAACGAATAAGCTAAAACAATTCATTCCGATAAAACCAACGCCTGAAAATTGCGCTGATGGACAAAATGAGATTCTTAAGGCCGCCGGTGATTTAAATGATTCATTTGTTAAATCTATGAAAGAAATCGGCATTGATATTGATAAAAAGATTGATAAATTTCGTCAAAATAACCCGACTCAGATACCTCCTCCTGGGGGTATTCCTCCGCCGCTACCTCCTCCACCGCCATTTATGTTGGGAAGACCTGGTGGTGGCGGTCTTCCTCTTCCTCTTCC
>Ga0114964_10000367_pt1 | contig 35122 bp, 54 predicted proteins | sample C_131016_MF_Meta_FD_92638 | JGI IMG/M metagenome (GOLD analysis project Ga0114964, IMG submission 92638) | Freshwater microbial communities from Lake Croche, Canada to study carbon cycling - C_131016_MF_MetaG | ecosystem: Environmental > Aquatic > Freshwater > Lake | place: Lake Croche, Canada...
ATATCTATTTGATTATTTAATATCATATTGTATATATTAAATTATCATCTCCCCCAGCTTGCCCCAGTGGAGAACCTACCACCGTACCAAATACCACCTTCAAAGTAGCCACTCTCAAATATACCATTGACCCAAACTCCTTGTTTCCAATTAGCATTTCTGAATATAGCAGTTAGTCTAAGTCCAGTTTCGATATTATCAACACTAAGATTACCATAGAGGCTAGTTAGGTCTTGGTTTATAGTTAGATAAGTCTTTTCACCTACTTCCTCCATAAATAAAACCTTATATGTGCCAGGTATATCATTTGTTCCTATTGAGGCATACGGAGTTGGATTACTATCATTAACTATCCAAATATCATCACCTATATTAAATTTAAATAATCCGTTTAATATAAATTTACAGGAGTCATTTGAAAATGAAAGTCCTAATATTTGTATCTCATCAACTACACCACCGTACCAGTTACCACTATTAAAGTTTATTGCATACGCTACACCACCATACCAATCACCACCACTCCAAACTCCGGTATTCCATATAGAATACTTATTAAATTCGGATGATATAGTATTACCATAGATATCTTTATTTAAGTATGAGTGAAACTCACCATTGGAAAAGTTACCTGCTTGCCATATAGCAGTTCTAGTGTTAAATGCTTTAGTTCCAAACCTTGATATACTACCATTCTTTTGTAAGAATTGACCATTATACCACATACCATTCTCGAAATCCCCACCATACCACTTACCATCTAGCCAGTATGAAGGCTTGTTGTTACAATTAAATATACCACCATTCCAATCTCCAAGAACCCAAATACCACCCATAAATTTCCCGTTATTCCATGTCCCATTATTCCATATACCATTATACCACTCACCGCTATTCCATACACCATCATATCGTCTACCATTATACCAAGTACCATTATTCCAAGTACCTGCAAACCATCTACCATTATACCATTTGGAGTATTTAGGATTATCTATGCTCTTACTAACCTTAGCGCTAAGTAGGTTATAATTAACTTGATATGAATTCCAGATACCATCGTACCAATCCCCACTCACCCAGTTTCCAGACATCCACGTACCACCAAACCATCTACCATTAGTCCATTCACCCTTATACCAAACTAATCCATTACTATCCTCACCTATTACTGCCTGTGATATAACACCTTCCAACACCCATGGGTATTTAGTATAGATATCATAGATAGATATACCATCGGTTAATTCATATCTAAATCTACTAAAATCAACATTAACTAAATTATATTTTGATGACTCAAAAGTTATATTATCAGGTAATATCTCTACGGATCTTTTAACCTGCTTATCAACACCAACTTCCATTATATCAACAGGTTGATAATTTAAGAATGGATCTCTTTTAATATACTTAATAGTACCTGTATATGAGTTTCTGTTACCATAGCGTCTATCAGTAATGAATGAGTATGTTCCTAATACATCACTAACAACTTGATAACCATTTAAAGCTGCATCACCGTCAATTGTTATAATAACAAAATCACCTATATTTAAGTTATGAGGTTGTGTACAAGTTACCTCAAGATATCCCTGACCATCAACATGATAGCTGGTTGATTCTATTGGAATAGTAACTTCTTCTTCTAATCTTAATATATTTAATGCCGTCTCATCTTTATCATCTATATAAAGTATAGCACTTAAGTTCTCCTTGATATCCTTATCAGATAGAAGTATCTTACAATATGAATCAGTATTTATTCTATAAATATCATTTTCTAAATTAGTAATGCTACCAGTTGTGAATGACTTTGTCTTATAAGATCTTTGCATGTTATTTAACATCTGTAAATCATCACTTATCTGTTCTAGTGTATTTCTACTATGTATATCAATATGATCAACTAATATATTTGAGAATATTAATTTTCTATGAAACTCAATAATATATAGGTTATTCACCGAATCATAATACTTTTTCATAACCAATAATCTCTCTGTTGTATATGAATCATTTCCAGAATGTAGTGTAACATCAATAAGAGTATTTATCCATATTGAATTCCATTCAAACTCAAATGATGAGCCAAATACTATTTTATTCGTATCTATTGAGGTATCTATATAAACTGAATTTGTTGCAGTAAGAAATGTATTAACCGGCAGATTACTATATAAAGGCATTGCATGAAATACTTTATTTGGTAAGAATACGGATGATGCAGTTGAACTCATATCCGAATACACATTACTTAGGTAGTCTAATATATTATATGTTGGGCTGTAGCCAAACTTTAAGAATGGCTCAGTATAACTCATAGAATTAAAGTTCGCCACACCATGTAATACACTTGTAAGTGTATTAACCTCAGTAGCCATATTATAGTAAGCCGTCTTATTATTATACTTGGTGGACATAACAAATGAATTTGTAGCACCAAGTTGCTCTAATTTATATCCAATACTTATCGGATGTAGATTAAAGTTATTTAAAAGGTATCCGCCACCATTACCAGCAGCTAAAGTTGAATATGCAATATAATCACTTACGTTATTACCCATATCATCATAGTTGTATAGTTCATTTGATATATCAGTTAGAACACCATGATCACCATCAGATGTTAGTGCAGCGAACTTATTTAGATTTATAATAGATATATCACCACTATAATTAAGAATGTCATTAACAACATTCATATCAAAATCTATGTAACAGTATATATATCTATAGAATCCATAATTCCATACTTTGTTTACAACAAATGTTGTTTTCAATATGTCACACTCCATGTATAACACATCACCTTTATCACATGTGTAGTTAGCATCTCTTTTGAATATTATTAGGTATTTATGTAGAAAAACATCTCCACTATATGAACTTATCTGTATTGGTGTTGATCCAGCATAATATCTAGACTCAGTATCACTATCAATATTAGGTGCTAAAAACTTCATAGCAATTAAGCTTGTATTTATATCAGATGCCGTAAAAGTAAAGTATGTATTCGGTGCGTATGTAAACGTAGTTGAGAACTCAACTTTATTACTATCATCAATTGATGTATAATACTCATATGTCTTTTCAGCATCTTTATAATAGGTTAGCCAATTAGCATCCCCACGAATTTCTAATAATCCTTGCTCAGGAACACTAAAAGTTACTGAATTAGGTAATCTATAATTCTGAGTATCATCAAAAAAGTTTAATTTACTACCCATTTCATAATCCAAAAATAATAGCTTAGAGCTATATTTAGAAGGAAGATTAACACTTATCGAATATGTTGAGCCATATGTGCTATAATTAATAGATGAGTTATTACCACATAAGTATAAATCCATATCATCATAATTAAAAAGTTTATTGGCATAAATATCATATGACATAGTCATTGACGATATAGCAGATAAACTATTAGATGTCGCAGATATAATATTATAACTACTTATATCAATAGAGTAAACCTTATCCGCTGCTATATAGATAGAGCTACTGCTATTTATTGTAGCAACACTGCTTATGTCATTAGACCCGTTGTCTACCTGTAGATAAATAAAATCAAACTTATTATCTACATCAGTAATGAACTTATTCATATTGTATAGAACAACATTATTACCATTGGTAACCATTACTATAACCTCTTTATCACTGGATAATGTTAAACCAGTCGGATCCCATGTTGAAGTATCAAATTTTGCATACTTCATATCGTTAATATCATCAACTAATAAATATTCCTCAGTTGGTTCGTTTATATCTAAATACTTTATTATATTCCTTTTATAGAAAATCCACTGATTATGTATAAACTCCATTTCTATGAATGTACCATAATCACCAGCAACATATGCTTTATTAAAGTCATTGAATATAACAGCATTGAATGATAATGAGTCAAAATCTCTCTGTGATATATCCGTCCAGGTATAACCACCATCTTCGGTGAAGTAGATAGAATTTGATTTACCAACAACAATACCACGTAAATCATCATAAAAATCAATAGACATTAAACTCACATAATCATTATTAATACTAATCTTAACTATTGTAAAATCTAATTTTGATACACGCAATAGTGTACCACCATCACCACATATCCAATAATACATATTAGTCTCAGCGATAGATCTTAGATTAACTTTATATTTGTTATCAATAATATTAAGTTGATTATTTTGGAATACTGATATAATACCAAACTCACCAATCGATATCATTCTTTCAGGAATACTATAGGTATTTCCTGAAATGGTATCAAAATAAGTTTGCTCATGATGCTTAACTATATCATAATAGTTTATATCAAAAATATTATTGTAATCTACACGATTCCTAAGAACCCAGTTAGTTTTTGTAACGAACTCCATCGCATCACCGTTGATATATAGTGGATAGTAGCCATTTTTAAGTCTATTAAGATGGTACTGAGTTAGAGTATTTGTATCACCCATCTTGACACTGACACTATATCTATATGAATCATTATAGTCTTTAAGTTCCTCTGCTCTAATCAATGTCTTATTCTTATAGATATAAATACCATTATCACTATTGTAGAATGAATATCTTTTTGATGTTGAATTATCAACAACAACTGTGTAATTAGTATTAAAATAGTTATCAGGATTTACGCTATTTGACAAATCAACATAAGTTAGTTGGTTCTTAACTAAAACTCGATGACCCTCCTTTAATAAAACACCATCAATAACCAATCCTGGATTATATGAACCTAATCCAACCAACTCTACAGTGGTTGCTACATCAACTTCCAGGTAATTGTTTATAACATCATTTATTAGTTTAAGTGGAGTAAATTTATTCTTTAGTGTTAAGCCATAATCATAGGCATATTTATCATAATACTCATCTTTGGTAGTACTATCAATTGATTTTCCACTAAGTGGAGTATCAGATACAGAGTAGTTTGATCCGCTCAACCCAATATACCAATTGTAGTTTTCTCTATCACCATTTATGATATCATAAATATTGGTTAGACTATTTATTGGAACATAGGTTGAACCACTAAGATATATGGAATATAATCTTGTTGCTTCAATTGCTTGTTTTAAAGAATCATACTTATCTTTTTCTAAGGCATCAACTTTTTTATACCAGACACCATTATCAATATTTTTAGTCCACATATTATTTTTTTACTTTTATTTTCCATGAAACTGAATTTGCCTCAACACTGACTTTTTCCTTAATTATACTAACCTTTGACTTCAAAAGAACAGACTTTATCTCATCAATAAATCTATCATACTTATATAATTCGGTGATATAATCACCAACATTTATTTCATACTCAACGATATCTGAGAAAATCAAATCATATATTAGCTTTTCCTTAATTTCCTTTTTATTTGACATAACTCTATTCTCTTTTATTTTATATATTAACATAAGGATATACTATATATTCATTTTTTATTTATCCATTCATAGATATATTTTTTTAATATATAAAAATAAAAACGCCAATGAGTAAATCAAAGTACGCTGCAAAAAAAGAGATCGAAAACGGTCTTGAAGAGTATAGAAAAACTAAGATAATGAAGAGAAGTTCGTTAGGTAGAGAGCAATTTCAAAATGACGCATCACATGTTGTTCTAACAGATAGACAACGAGACTTATTCAAAGGAATAAGAAATAACACACTAACTGTTGTTCACGGGCCAGCTGGGACATCGAAGACATTTACAAGTTGTTACACTGCGCTATCTTTATTAGCGGATAAGAAAGTTGAACAAATAATAATAACAAAGCCAAACATTGAAAGTGGCATGACACTTGGTCTACTTCCGGGTACAATTGAAGAGAAGATTGATCCATACAAGCAATCTTATTACACAAACTTCTGTAAGATACTTGATAAGATGACAATCGACTTCCTATTCAGCACAGAGGAGATTAAATTTGAGCCACTGGGTTACATGAGAGGTTCAACTTATGACAATTGTATTATTATGCTAGATGAGTGTCAGAACTCATCAATGTCACAATTGATGTTATGGTCAACAAGATTGGGTAAGAATGCGAAGGGAATTATGATGGGTGATACTTCTCAATATGATGTTAAGCGTAAAGATTCTGGCTATGTTGATTTTATAAATATGACAGATGGTATGGAAGAGCTATTTATGTTTGAGTTTAGAAACGAGGATATTGTTAGAAACAAATTCTTAATTGAGCTTACAAACAGATATGATAAATATCGAATAGAAAATGATAAATAACAAAAAAGGGGGGTTTTCAACCCCCTTTTTTAAATCAAACCCGGACCATCATCATCAAACCATGGACCCACATCATCCCAGTCCTCTTCTGGCTCTTCTGGCTCTTCATCATCCTCAAATTTACATAATCGACCATCGGACTGTACTAAATGAAATTCATAATATGAATAGGTATTATTATACAACACACCCTCACTCATATTGAAAAACTGAAAGCTATCGAGATATGGGTAAAAACTAAATGAATGAATATCTAACTTTACCGTCAGATTTAAAATCATCTCCTTCCCATCAACCTCAAATATACTAGGTGTTTTGGCATTCTGATAAAATTTTGATATATAACCATTTTCTCTACCCCATTTTTTGAAAACAAAAACGTCAGAGTCAAATATGGTGTAGATTCTATCCATTATTCTAACCTTGTTACCAGACATATCTTCTGCCTCCCATAACAATGCTCTGCCTCTAACTTTTTGTTGTCCATCCTGATCCGTAAATAATATAACCATTTTAACTTTATCAGGGTTTTTTTCATACAACTCTAAAAAGCTTTTACAACCACGATGTCTCATACAGGATTTCCATAAGGTACCAGTATCTGGATAGCAGTATGTTCCAGCATAGTAATATTTTACAACATCTGCACCACTAACAACAACCATTTTTTTATTACTCTCATCAAAAAATGACTTGTATGAGTTAACAAAAGCCTCTACATCGCTGTGATTTATATAGGATTTAATTACATCTTTTGGGAAAATTTTTGAAACGAGTCTACCTATTTTTATATAGGTTCTGCCTATTCCGTCAGCATAAGGATCAATACCACTAGCAACAACCGCACTTAATTTACTGGAGGGTAGATATGAAACTGTATCTATTTTATCGGTCACACCAATATAATTTATATCTGTCAAAGTTTCAAACCCAAGTATCATATCAGATATTCTACAAGAGTTCATATATAAAAAGTCCTTAAACGATATATCAACAACCAGGTTACCTACTCTAAAAACATTTTTCATAATTAATATATACTATTGTGTACAAATATACGAAAATAAAAACTAATAAACAATAAATGTTAAATTGGACGGAAGATGAAATTAAATTTCTAAAAGATAATTATCCAATAAAATCTAATGATGATATTGCTATATTATTAAATAAGACAAAAAAAGCAGTAGATGCAAAGGCAATTAGACTAGAATTAAAAAAAGATGTTAGTTACATCAAGTCAATTAATACTAGTAGAATAAATGCCAAATGGGGTGATGATTTGTGGACTAAACAAGATATCGACTACCTATCTGAAAATTTTGACATATTGAGTAATAACGAACTATCAAGTAAGATGAACAGAACAGTTAATTCGATACAGACAATGATCCAAAGACTTGGACTAAAGAGGAGTAAGAAATATACGAAGGACTTTATAGAGAAAGAATGTCTAAAATATGTAACTAAACAGGAATTGAAGATTTCGGATCCAAACCTATATGCCTGGTTATATATGAATAGAAAGATAGATGATGTCACCAAGCATATGTTAAATATATCTTATAGCACACCTCAACTAATACTTAAAAGCATCTTAGAAAAGATAACTGGTAAGAAAATATCTTATAATAATCGAAAGGCTATATCACCATATGAAATTGACATATTATTTGAGGATGAAAAATTGGGATTTGAATATGATGGTAAGTACTACCACAATAATGGTTCTGACTTTAAAAGACATCTATGTGAGAGAAAGGGAATAACTCTAATAACCATTAATGAGACCGGCATGAAAAATAAGAGCTTCGACACATATGTTAATAACATATCGTCTAAGCTTATACTTAATTTAAGTATCATAAATGAAGCTCTGCATATGAATATAGAATCGAAAGATATTTCTAATATAGAAATAATAAAGTCTGATATATTTAGTAATATACTTAGTATAGAAAAAATTAAAAAAGTCTGCATGAGCTACAATGATTATACAACATTTATACGAGAACAAAACACAATATATCATAAGCTATTATACTTAGGACTAATTGATGATTACACACAACACATGACAACTTCTAATAGAAGTCGAGGACAGATAAATAGACATACAAAAGAAAATTACTCATTCATAATTGAAATGAGCAATTTTTATAAAAAAGGGGATTTGATAATTATCGAATATTGGTATAATGGTATGCTAACCGTTTGTAAAATAGAAGACATAATTGGTAGAAGGTATAAGATATCACATAATGTTGAGAGTTCTAAAATTAAGAACGCTCCCGATGAAGTTATATCAACTACCGATATAATCGATAGATTTAAGACTAAGTAATCTCAGAATAGTAATCTTCTGAATTTGATAGTTTCATATATTTATAGAAATCACTATCGGCTTTGTCAGCCATATTTAAACACTGTAACTTAATTATCTCTAATTCATCATTAGAAATTGTATCATCCAAAAACATCTTTCTAACTCCTTTATAGTAGTCAGTCTGGCTAGAGTCCTTTAGGAAAGCACCATCTTTTACTTCAGCAACACCCAGCAGGTCATCAACTGTTAATTGATTTTCTAAGTCATTATAGAACTCTCTACCTTTCTTTTTTGTGTCATAAAGATTACCATAGAAGTCGTCATCATTAAATTTCTTTTCAACTGACTTAGTAGAAAATACATAATCATCATTTTCTGCACTCCATACCCAATTATTTCTTGCTCTCCAGTTTCCCTTAGAGTTTCTTTTTGGGGTATAATTTCTATCACCACCGTAATAGTAATAGTCACTACTTTTCCACTCTGTCTTTGAAGGATCTCTTGAAACAGGCAATGACTCCCAATCAACACGAACAGATGCTTCTGCTAGGTCTTCCAAGAATCTAATATCTTGGTGCTCCTCAGTTGTATGTTCTTTATAATAACCAACCGAAATATTAGTACACTCAGAAATAATTGTCTTAAACTCAGCAGAGTCAGTATAAACACCACCATCATCTTTTTCCAAGGGTAAATTAGATTTAGCATACTCCTTAGATAGTGCCTCAGCAAAATTATCAGAACAAGTTCTTTTTGATGATTGATGTGTAATAATTGAAGTAGTACCACGTCTATCAAAAGATATAATACGATTATATTTAGAAAAGAAATCAACTCTCTTTGAAGCAGCAGATGAACCAATACAACCAACTTCCTCACCTATAAAGAAATAGTATAATCCAGGTACATTTTTATGTATCATATATAAAATGACACTCATACCAGCTTTATCATCAGCACCTAATATTGTTTGCTTGTTTGTTCTAACAAATTTACCATCAAATACGTGCTTAACCTTTTCAGACTTCTTACAGGCTGTATCTAAGTGACAAGCAAATATAGTCTTGCTACCAGTACCGACTTCATAGTAATGATTACCATCTTCATCAGTTTTATAGCCATCTGGTAAAAATCCCAATAGTTCTTCCTCATATCCGTATGGATACGTTCTATTAGTAAGTTTCAGAAATGTATTTACAATATTCATTTGTTAAATTTTTTAACTATATTTTATGTATAGATTTATACAAATATAAGACATTTTATTGAACTTTCCAAATCAGTTATTACCACCCCATACCAACACCTAATACACTTGATTCTACTTTCAAAATCTTTATAAGCCCTTCTATATCAGTAGAACCAAAATAACATCTATATGTAAGACTGTCCTTTGCCCAGTAAGATAAAACATCCATTCCTCTTAGTACAAAGTTCGATACTCGATGGTTTGATATAAATTCAATTGATTTTGTTGCACAAGTGGTAATATCCTCTTCTCCTAAGTAATATTTATTGTGATTAAACCTATCGCAATTTATTTTACTATTATAATTACACGTTAGAACAAGTCTATCATCCTTGGATTCCAATAGCTTTTCAATACCTCTATTAACTATACCAAAATCAGTTGGATAGAAATAAAATTCATCATTTGATAGGTAATCAAGTAAGGCTTCTTTATTCTTATCAGAATAAGAAATACACGTTAGATATATTAAGAGTCCTATTTTATTTTTTGAGAAATCGTTATTATGGTTAAAAAACTCAATATACTCCACGGCAGTTTTAGGCACTGCTTTTTTAAATCTATCGATTGTAAACTGCTCATTATAATGTGTTATATATTCATCAACATATCTAAAAGCATAGCTTAATAAAATATGATTCACTAAGCCAATTATCTTTTCCTCTTGCATATATTTTCTTTAATCGGTTATAAATATATGATTTTTCTTTTAATTAGTAATTTTTTCTATTAGGTAATTCCTATATGTTGCAGTATCGAATGCGTATAATGGTATAACTCTATACTCCCATTTTCCCAATTTAGAATTATTTCGGAAATTACTCATTTGCAGCGAGGCTTCCATAGCTACCTCTTTAGAGGTATATAACCTATGATTACAACTTCTCTCCCAGAGATTAGAAGATGTTGTTCTACATTCTTCAATAACCCATCCATAAACCTCAATATCTTGGGCATCTTGTATCAAAACCTCAAACTCTTTGTCTAAGGAGTAATGATGTGTATCATTATGACTCACAAAAGTATTTTTATCTTTCACAGGTATCTTGAATTTTCTGAACTAAAAAAACCCCCAAAGTAACATCCATTTGTGAAAGGGAAACACAAGTAAGACATCACTACGGAGGTTCAGTATATTAAAACTAATTAATCTAATTCATAATACTTATATGATCGATTTCGAAAAAGTTTATTTTCTTTTATGATAAGTTGTATTCCACATTCTATCGGGTTTTGTAAAAATCTTAGAATCAATCATCTTAAAGAAATTTCTAATCTTGGTTAAAAAAGAATTTTCAACTTTTTTTTCTATGCCTAAAATCGCATCTAAATTATCTTGAGCCTTATCACTTAAAGAGATATCATCATCTTTAATGACTGCTTTTAATCTATTATACGGGCGTAATTTTAAATCTTCCATTAAACAAATATACAATTTATTTTTAATATATATAACATGATAAAAAATTTTTTAGAATTCCTAAATGAGGAATTACGATTGACAAAAGCATCTCAATCAGGATACACAAAAGAGGTTGATAATATGTTGGATCATCCAAAAACAAATAAATCGCTCTCAGCTGGTTTAATGCTGAGAAATAAACTAAGTGAGGATGAAACCGAAATAGCACCTGGATTATATACAGCCGGATTAAAGAAACAACTACTAAGAGCATTTAGAAACAGAAAAGGCGACCTTATACAGTTATTAAATAATATAAATTTTCTAAAAGACGAATTAAAGGATAAAGGTGTATTGAAATGTGAATATTGTAATAGTGGACCACTTATAATATACGACACCTTCTCAAATAAGGTAGAAAAATCAAAGTTTATAAAACCCCACTCATTCAATAAATCAGATGGCGCGACATGCGACCATAAGCAACCAATATCAAAAGGAGGTGCAAAATTAGACAAAAATAACTTAGCAGTATGTTGTAACGCATGCAATCAATTAAAAGCTGACATAACCTATGATGATTGGATGAAAGTCGTTTTACCAGTGAGATTAAGTAATATTAAAAAAAGACTCAATTAATTGAGTCTTTTTTATTCTTTTTTATTACCAGTCAAATTCAAATGAAGCTATACCCTCTAAAAAGAGTTTCTCCATGTAGTATCTTCTCAATCTATTAATTGCCTCTTCTGAGGGTTGATAGATTCTATCAGTTTTAATCAATTTTGGATGAAATGGATTCACCCAGTCTATCTTACATCTGTTTTTTGACAAATCATATACCCAACTATCAACTATCTGATTTGTATTAATTATGCTATGTCTATCTAATTCATAAGCATCCTCATAATAAATCTTGAATATAGTTCTTAAATTGATATTGTTGGGTTCATATATATAAGTCTCTTCCTCACCATGAACAGCAAATACTGTAACTCTATCATCAAAGTTCTTTGTTTTATCCAGGTAAAATTTCTGAGCCTCTTCTTTAACATTTTTAACCACAACATTTTCCTCTAAATCTTCTAGAGAAGAGAATGGAGAAGAGAATGTGAGTGATTTTAATTCCAAAATTGCTTTAGTGTCAACCCACTCTTTGTTAAGCTGGTATACTTGACTAGATATAAAATTTATCATACGATAGCCATTTTCAAATCTATCACCAAATATATCCTTCATACCGCAAGCACCATACTTCGTTTGAAGTTTAACGAGATTTTTATTAGAATTGCTTATATAGTAGGGAGCAGATCCGAATTTTCTCCATAGATCCGGGTCAAGTGGGGTTAAATCACCCCATACCTTTTCAGTAAGCAACTTTGTAAATTTCACAGTATCTTCCGTAAGATCTTTATATGACAAAGACTTCTTAATAGAGGTTGCTAACTGTTCCACCTCTTGTTCACTTATCACATTCATTTTATCAAAAGTGACAATTTGAGCCTCTATCTCCGAGTCACTCCAGACTCTTGTAAGTCCTAACCAATGTGACGAATGTGCAGTACTGTTCTTACGCATATCAGCAATATCCTCTTTCGTAAATCTATCACTCATAAAAAGTGGGGTTCCTTCAACAGTGAAGCTACATTTTAGCTTCTGTACCTTTTCTGCGATTGTCATTGGTAATTTATCTTTCTTAAAAAAGTTTAACATAATTATTATTTTATTTATCAACTATAATTAGTAAATCTAAGTTACAGCAGCTACCATCTCCAAAATAGACGCATATTCGTTTCTTAGGATCAAGAGCATTAGTTCCGAATGCAATTACTTGCTCTATTTGATTTTTACTTTTAAAGGGCTTATGACTTTTTTTCATAACCCAGTCACCTTTTTCTATTCTTGGTTGTATTTCTATTGCGTCTGAAATCATATTTAATTTATTTTAGATATTACAGGAGCTATTAAACGTGAGGTATTACCAATCGAACTCAAATGAACCAAAGTTTTCAGCAACAAATTCTTCCTTTAAAATAGAGTCAAAATCACCCTTAGTAACCACACCAGTTGTTGATTTGGTATCACTAAGAATAGAATCTATTTTAGAATCTCTAATAATAACCGTATGCTTATTTAATATCTTATCAATCCCGGCTGGGTTGTCTCTGTAAATATCATATAAAACATCTCGTAACCAAGCATATGAAATAACCTCGTGTCTTTCAGGCTGAGAATGATCAGTGAAGTAATCAACAAAATCTTGTAAAAGTGAGTTAGGTTGCATACTAACTCCAGTATCACAATGATCCAACTTATCAATATATTGAACCCAGATAGGATATCTATCGTTAATAGAGATAGACTTATCTCTACACCAAGCTAATAAATCTTTTTGTGAATCAGCTAAGACTTTTTTAGCTTCTTTAACTTTCTCTATTAATTCTGTCATCTTGTAGTATTTAATACAAAAATAAGCAAAAATATTGATATTAACAAATAAATATTTAAAGGAAGAATAGTTTCAAAGATATATATTATACTGTTCACCAATTCATGTCGAGTAACAATATGTTGCTTTAAGTGTTGAAAGACACAAAGATATGGATATAAAAATAAAGAATAGAAAATGAAGGCAAAACAAAGATCAGCAGATCAAAAACCAAACGCATGGATAGTAAATCCAACAGATAGAGGTAGAAAATCTATCAAAAAAGAAAACAGAGTCTATCTAAAAGACGACTCATCATTCGAGATTGAACTCTTCAATCCACTAAAAGAATCCGTTCTAGCAGACATTAAGGTAAATGGGAAATCCGTATCATCCGCAGGCTTAGTATTGAGACCAGGTGAAAGATTCTATCTAGATTGTTTTATCGATGATAAGAAGAAGTTTGTATTCAAGACATACTTTGTTGAAAATACAGATGTGTCGAAGGAAGCAATTGAATTAAACGGTAGTGTAGAAGTTTTCTTCTATAAGGAAGAAACACTGACAATTAAAAACTGGCAACAAAAGTTTCAACCAGTTATTGAAAAGCACTATCATCATTATTCATATCCTTATTACTACCCATGGACATCATGGTATAATGCCGGAATTGTGAATTACCCGGTTAATAGTACAGTCACACTCAATAGTAATCTTAATCTCTGGAACAACTCGCTTACCCCTATAAATTCAAGTGGAACATATACTTGTCAATCGGGTAGTTTAAGTGTTGGTTCAACCAATAACGCGTTTTTCTCAAATGGTAGTTTAGATGTGGGTACAAGTACATATACAAGTAGTATTGAAACAGGGCGGATCGAAAAGGGTGAATCATCATCACAAAGCTTCTCAGTAGTAGATATGGAATTTGAAAGTCATTGCTTATCAAGTATAATCTACCATCTTCTCCCAGAATCACAAAAGCCTATTGAGACAAAGGAAATAAAATGTTTCTGTTCTGAATGTGGTAAAAAAGCAAAAGACAAAGATAAATTTTGCTCAGGTTGTGGCACAAAGCTATAGTTTTCCAATTGTTAGAATTAATATATATTGGGTGTTAAAAAATAATAATAATAAATGGCTTATACAGGAAATACAGTTTTTTTAAATAGAAGAATGCTAATATCAGATCCTAATGGATCTATATTCTATCAAGGATCGACTTGGTCACAATATGGTGTACCTGAACCAAATATGGATATATATGGCAATCCTATTTTAGGAAACTACTTAGATGTGAATGGAAATGAGTTATATTTTCCAGCAGTGGCAACAACATCTTGTGTTAATATATGTTACCAATACTATCCAACAAATACATCACCAATATCTTATATTGATTGTGATGGCAATAGTATTGAATTTGAAACACATATAGGAAATGTATTCTGTGGTATTGAGGTTATATCTGGCACATATTCAAATATAGGACTTTGTAGTGATAGTGCAACAAATACTACTACTCTAGACTACAACTGGCAACAAGATTATGACTATTATGATGATGGTGTTATAATGGTAACAGATATAACATTGGGACTTGTATTACTAAATTTAGCTGGCCCAGCATCAGGGACAATAAATGTAATAAATGGACACACTATTAGAACTAACGTAGATATTGGGCTAATAAACACATTAACTGATTTAGTGATAATAAGTGATGTCACAATGATTAATAATATTGGAAAAACCTCATCGCAAACCTATGACTTTGTGGTAGATAGTAGTGTATCGTATAGTCTAACAGCAGATTCATATTATAACGGAACAACTCTGAATTACGACACAACAGGATTATCTTCTCTTTCACCACTTGTTATAACAGATAAGACATCTAATATAGAGTTATTAAACACTACTTATCCGGATACAGGCACACTTACTATTATAGATAAACATCTAATTAAAATAGAAATTATACTTACTGGACTTGATAATTATACAAGTTTGGAAGTTGATGATGGGGATTTTTTTCTTCCAATATATAATAACCAGTTATATGCCGGGTCACAAAGCTTTACATTCAGTTGCGATTACACAAAGGGATATTCAACATCAGCTGGGTCTGGAAATAATGTGTAAAAAAAAGAGGATTGAAAAATCCTCTTTTTTAGTTTTATTTTAATCTCGACTTATCAACAATAACAACATACACCGTATCCGCTTTACCTCGTCTTACTGTGTCTGTAGTGCTCGCATTGTTATTAAACAAGGTTGACATATTTTTATCTAAAACTTGAACACTATCAAGAAAGTAATTAGTATCACCTCTACTATTAGTAATATTCTTATTTGCAACCTGATGATACATCAGTCTTACTTTCCAACCTAACTTAGCAGCACTATCTAATGTAGCAATTGCATTTTGACGCTCACCCTCGATGTTATTATCAATAGAGAAGTCAAAGTCGTGCATTGTACTATTCATACCAGTCTGAGTAACGTGTAACTCACCTTCCCAAGACTTGAAAACCAACCCGGAGCGGGAAAACTTTGTAATTGTACCGATTCGCTCACCAGTACCATAATGTTCAGAACAGCTTGAAAATAGAACTACTAACAATAAACCAAATAATAATTTACGCATATACTAATTTTTTACAAAGATAAGTATATTTCTATCATTCACCAAGTTTATTTGAGTTTACTCAAAACTAAACCTTTATCAACTAATGATTTCAACTTTTTTATTTCTACAGGTGTTAATTGAACATTTTCATCAAAGAATTCCAATCGTTCGGACAAAACTACAAAGTTATCACCAATAATAAATACATTATCATCTTGATACCCATCAATCCTACCAATAAATTCGTCTCCTTCATTTAGCTCAACTAATACCGAGTCTCCTATATTAAGTGTTCTACCATTTTTATCTTCCATAAACTTATTTTCTTTTATCATTTGGATAAATCTAAATGACTTTTTAACTTCTGTAACATAAATTCAGTGATTATATCAGATGCGTTTAAGGTGCTTAAATATCTTGCATCTATTTTACCAGTTCTTGCCAACTTCTCATGCTTTGATCCATCGGTTGTCGCAATGATTTCATGATAATCATTTTCAGTTAGATTTAATATACACGGATAGTATTTAGCAGAACAGTGCTTGGCTATGAATAACGGCTTATCAAACTCTACCTTGAAGCCATCTCTTAGAACGATACCAGCTTCTTCCTGAAGCTCCCTTAAAAGGGCTACCTCTGGGGTTTCTCCTTGCTCTATACCACCACCAACTAAAGCTAAGTGATATTCTTGACCGTCAGCATATTTATAGGATGGTATAACTTCGTGTCGGATAATAATTTGATTTGACTCAATTAGATATGGAATACAAATAATCGCATCCTTTTCTTTTACAAAAGTCCAATCATCTTCATTAATTATTGTTATGTGTTCGTTTTGAAATAGTATGTCTTCACCTTTCTTAACAAGTTTTTCATCAGGCTTTATCTTAGAGAATTTTTCCATAGTTTGTTATTTTTAATGTATATATAAAAATAACACAGTGGTTTTAGATACCTAAGTCGGTTAATTTCTTATCACGCATAAATGCTACATCTACAAAGCACTTGATCGGCACAAACTCGTTATGAAAATAATATGGTCCCTTTAGCTTAACACATAATCTATCAGGAAAATGAAAGTCTAAGTCTATTATAGTATATTTCTCACCAAGTATAATCCGCTCATCATCAGCATCACCACCGATGTAATCATCGGTATTTTGCCTAACACAAACCACTACTTGCCCAATCTCAAAATTGCTATAATCCAGTTTCATATTAAATTTTAACAAATCCGGAAACAAATTCATCTCGATAGATGGGGAGATTTGGGATAGAATATGAAACCACAAAATTCTACGCCGTATTTAGAACCACCATCTATATACACCTCAAAATCATCATAAGAGTCAATCACACATAACTCATCCTTCTCAACACAATAACCCAATATGTAGCCAAACAACTGAGCATATCGCCTTATATGTCGCACCAACTTCTATATTAGTATTGTTCTGATTCGCCATCTGTTCTTCTTAAAAGTTTAAACCCAGTGGTTTCCGGTCTTGAGGTAGTTATTTTTGAGTTCTCTTCATCAAGATAACAAAATGAGTCCAAATATGGATAATAGTCAAATTTACAATTTTGTAACTTAACAGATAGTATTACTCCACCACGATTCTGCACGGATTTATATCCCATCTCGATTAAGGCGCTCTCAATAAGAGGACACATCCAATCATGTTGGTAATATATTCTATCAAAGTACTTACCATCTTCTGTTTCCCAAATAAGACATCTTGCAGCAACTTTATCCTCAATAAATAGCACCGCTAGACTAATACATGGATTATCCGTATATAACGAAAGATAGTCATGTTTATCAGTCATACAAGACTGTGTAAGTGTGCTATCAAAGTCTGAAATATAGTTTTCCTTAGTATAAGCTTTCAGTATATCTTTTCCAGTTAAAATAGTAACTTTTAACATCTCATTATTCTGAAATGCAACCCACTTATTATATAACTTCTCTATATCATGATCAGTCAGCTTCATTTCGTTACCTAGAATAAGTTCTATATTAGATGATACTTGACGAATAAATCTTGATATCTTGATTTCAACCTTCTTTTTATCATTACTAAGTATGATGAAGCCATTATTCGGTGACTTATCATATATATGAAACTCATCGAATATACCACATTTCACTTCAAATAAAAGAGCTAGGTCTTGACCTACTAAATGTAGGAATCTAGTGATATCTGAAGATATCTTAATATCATCCTTAAAATTAACATCCAATAGAGGTTGTATGTTACTAACCTCCTCAGTTAATCCATCCTTAGAAGATTGGAACACCCAAGAGAATCTATATCCAAACATTTGTGGGGCTTCATTACCTTCGGCAAATTGCTCATTATGACAAATGTATAGGCGATTACCATCAATTGATAGTCTAGCATTGCTTATATGCCTGTCATCAATCTTGCATCTAATTCGCATCCCATGAGTAAATTTAATACCATTTATAGTAACCATATTAGAATTTGTAATTTTTTGTAGGTTTTCTTGCTTTAACCTGTGATTTGGAATTATTATTTTCAGTTGTACCAATTTCAAGTTTAGCTGATTTACGCTTCATAACTAAACCCTCAACCATATCAATTTTTGAAAATTTATCATATAAATTTACGAAGTCATTGTAATAAGTTTTCACACGGAATATATTGTCGCTATATTGATATAGGTAGTCCTTTTCACATTCATTTGTGCCATACAATTGATCTAATGTCTTAACTCTACTATCAAATGTAGAGCCAACTAAATAATCCGAGTTTAAAACTAATAAGTCAAATATAACAAACTTGTGATTAAAAACAACTCCATTCTCATCAGACTTGCTTTTATTCATATACTCACCATTGATAACCAAAAAGCTACCTTTCTCAACTGGTTTATATAACTCCAATAGTTCGGCTTGACTTATCTGAAAGTTTGTCAGTCTTTGATTATGACGATTCATGTTCATAAATCTAACGCCATCAGTATAAATGGTACAGTTTGATCCATTCATCTTTGGCTGACCCAACATCATATTATTATCCCAACGTGTAATGTCACTCGTCGGAATAGCATTCTTTGGACGTGGAGGATATATATATGAGTATGTGCTATATTTCATATTGCAAATATACAAACTATTTATGAAATAAAAAAAGCCGGTTTTTTAACAGGCTTTTAACAATATGTTTTATACCATCTCTCGACTTGACTATCATTCGGTAAATAATTAAATAGTTTACCTGCTAACTTAGAGAAGTATTCACGATTACTAATACGATGATTAGTAAGAATTTCTCTATACACAGAATCATATTCTGAAGAATATATTCTCTCACGATAAACTCGCTTAAACAAAGTAAAATAAGTGATATTAAAACCAAATAGATTCTTTCTTTTCAATGGAAACCACCTGATATCATACTCAGGAAAGCCACTTTGCATCTTATCAAGATGATACAATAGACAAGCTTTTATTAAATCATTATCAGTTGTATTATCAATTATACTATAAATATCTTCCATTGTCATATTAAACTAATTTACTAATTAAACTATCTCTATATGCACCTAAATTAGGACTATTCTCTTGATATAGAGTCTCTAAAACATCATCATATATCTTGTCAATAATAGTATCTAAATGTGGATAAGGCAGTGGCATACTATACCAGTAGTAAGAACTTAATGGCGCACTATTCTCTCTATCGGTATGAATATCACAGTATTCCTTATATATCTTCTTTTTCTTTGAGAAGTCAAGACCAATCCACCAGAATCTATATTTACCAGTTAAAAGTAAAGAGAAATCTCTAAGTTTTCTCTTAAATAATTTCTCCTCACGGTTGTTGGTATCTGGTATTTCGCGATCCTGCCATTTAAGATTTCGCTTAACTGTATTTTTATCAAAGTATTTCATTAACTAAGCATTGATTTAACAACCTCTGAAACAATTTTGTTATCTGCCTTGCCTGATAAAGCTTTAGATGCAGCACCCATAACTTTACCCATATCCTTAACAGATGTTGCTCCCAATGTAGTAACAACATTCCTTACGACTGCTTCAATTTCTTCTCTACTAAGTTGCTTAGGCAAGAACTCTTCAATAACATTGATTTCATCAAGTTCTACCTGTAACAAGTCAGTTCTACCGCCTGTTTTGTATATTTCTGCACTTTCCTTTCTTTGCTTAACCATCTTCTGTAAAGCAGACAATCTAGCTTCTTCTGTAACTTCTTTACCTGAGGCATTTAATAAGTCCATTTGAGCTTTCATACCTCTTAAAGCTCTCAATCTGTCAGGTTGCTTTTGCAGCATCGCTGACTTAATTTCCTGTGTAATTTTTTGCTCTAACATATTTTTTTTATTTAGCTAACTTCTTTCTCAAATTATCAATCTTTATTTTAAACAATTTTTCTTCTGCATCAATGTCTTTCTGTATCATTGCATTCCATTCCTCTGATATCTCATAGATGATTGGCATCCACTGATTAGCTTCCCAATTCTGTCTACCTGAGGCATTAGCGCGCACATCACCTCGATTTCTTCTACCGGAAAGATCTTGCTTACCCGGTAGTTTGTTTTCCACTCGCGCTATTGCATCATTAACACCCTTAAGTGTTTTCCACTTTGTACTGACTCTTATACCAATTTCTCTATGTGTTTTATCACAACTGATAACATCAATACAACGACCATCTATCTTAACTAGAAAACCTATATTATCAATTTTATTGAAAACAGGTGTAGATTCATCTTCACTCAATAGGTTCTCAAGCAAAATATCTCTTGTTTTCTGTAAATCTATTAATCCTATCGCATATAACATCTTTATATCTTATAATTTATTATCTTAGTCTAACATGATAAAATCCACCAACTCCTTTTGTTGAATTTGTGTCAAGTAGTCTATTGTTGTTTTAACCTCATCCCCCATATCATTATTAATAATCAATAACTCGTGACTGATATGTGAAATTGTGTCATATTCATTTAAGTCAAATTCCTCCAATGAGGCTAACTCATCAGGTGTCATTGATTTCAATAAGTCATATAACAGCACTTGTGTATCATTATGTAGTTGCTTCTCGCGATTGTATATATCAATCTGTCTTTCTTTAAATGTCATTATTTAGATTTTTCAATTATAAAATGATCTTTACTAACTTCCTTTGTTGCTACCTTCTTCCAGAATGGGAGAGAGCTTTTAGCTGACCAAGCATATATTTTATCAGTATCAAATTGCTCAAATAAAAGATTAACTGCAATTTTACCTAATCCCAGTCCACGAAAATCATTATCAACATATATGGATAATATCTCATTATTATCTACGTCATACTCAACCTCACCAGCAACTTTCTTCGCATTAATTATATGAAAAAACTGTGTTTTTGCTTTACCACCAAAAGATGGTCCAAACATACTTTTATCTGATTTTATTTTTCTTAATGTAGTCATGTTAATAAAGTGTTAAATGTTAATTAAAATGGTAAACTCTCTGATAATTCAGACATTTCTTGCATTTCCATCAATTCCTTACTAAGAATCAAGAAGTCATTATATCGTTTTTCGTTATCAAGACGTTCTTGTGTATCACTGATATATACTAATAAGTCATTCATATACTTGTATTTATTTATACAAATATACGAAAAACCTACGACACCACCAAATTTTACTCAGTTATTTTACCTAATAAAATCTCACGAATTTTCTGCTTAAAATCAGATACCTCATCAATATCAGCCAAGAGTTCTTTAATTTCATCTAAAAGACTTTTGTTATACTTGCCCTGCCATATACACTCAATCTTAGTAGTGCCACTTGTGGGCACTATCCAGAAAGTTATATTATCAAATCTATACGCCTCTGAAAGGATTTTCAAACTTTCTTGGGCACTCTTCCTACTTCTCCCATTTACATCAACATAAAAAACAAATATAGGGTTATCCAAGTTTGGATCCATTTGTTTAGAAACTACTTCCATATTTCATTAAGAATATTTTTACATTTTCTGAATATCTTACTCTTAGAGTCAGTTTCATTCAGAAATCCAGCCCAACTAATTTCTGATGCTTGAAGTTTATCTTTTTCAATTACCTCAGATTTTAATCCAACCTCCGATAATGATTTTATATCAACACGATATAAGTAAACTCTCTTGTATATAGAGCGATCCTTATTGATATAATCAACAACAAAAGGATTCTCCTTATTAGAGATTTGACTTTTACTGATAGCAACAGAGGTTTCTTCCATTGTTTCTCTTATAGCAGCATCTATCAAACTCTCACCATCATTAACACCACCCTTTGGAAAGGAAAAATTAGTGTTTAATGCGGCATTTGATGGATGACACAATAAAAGCTTTTCATTATTTAATACTAACATTATACCCGCTGATACTTTCATTATCTTTTTCTTTTTTTTATTCATAATTGCACTATAAGTTGTCTATTAGTGTATAAACTTTTCTTTTGTTCTTGGTATCAAAGAGGCTTCTTCTGCTGAGTTCAAATTCAACATTTGTTTAAGAATTCGCTCTAACCCAATTCCCATACCACCATGCTTAGGCATACCATATTTAAAAGCCATTAAATAACTACTGAACTTCTCAGGATTTAAACCTTTAGACTCAATTGACTTTATCAACTCTTCATAATTATGAATACGCTGTCCCCCTGATGTTATTTCAATTCCTTTATATAATAACTCAAATGTTTCTGATCCTCCCTCTTTACCTGGCATCGCATAAAATGGTCTTTCAGAGATTGGATAATTTGTAACAAATACAAACTCAGAGTTCATATTCTTTAATACCCATTCACCCAATGCTTTCTCAGATTCCGAATTCAAGCCTACCTTCTCACTCATCACACCACACTCTTCTCTCAATATCTCAATTGCGCGTTCATAAGTAATTCTTGGGATAGGATTAAATTTAAGTTCTGCACGAAGATACGATAATTCTTTTATACATACACTATTTAAATGTGTGAATATATGCTCAAACACATTTTCCTCCATCTGCATAACTTCTTCAACAGATTCAATGAATCCCATCTCAAACTCAAATCCAACAAACTCAGTTAAATGTCTATTAGTATTTGAGCCCTCTGCCCTATAAACTTTACCAACCTCAAATACTCTTTCATAAACACCTACCATCATTTGCTTATAGAACTGTGGTGATTGTGTTAGATACATCTTTTCACCAAAATACTCTACCTCAAACATTTCCGACCCACCTTCTAAACCAGCCGCTGAGAGCTTCGTAGATTGTATCTCAGTGAATCCTTGACTTCTTAGATACTCTCTATATGCCCATATAATCTCAGATTGAATTTTGAATATACATCTTTCCTTTTCCTTTCTTAAGGTTAAAGGTCTAAATGTATTCAGCATATTGAATGCCGGTATACTTTCCTCTCTATTTATTGGAAATGGTAAAACTTGTGCAGCCGAAACAACGTTAATTGAAGTAGCTACAATCTCAATACCACCATACCTTGATTGTGCTTCTGGCTTAATAACTCCAACAACTTCAACAACTGATTCAGGTGATATTGAGCCAAACTCTTTAGGAACAATTATCTGACAGTATCCAGTTCTCTCTCTTAAGATAAGGAATGACATCTTTGTGAGTTCTCTAAAGTGTGAAACCCATCCTTTAACTAGGACTTCTTGTCCTACATAATTTTGTAATTCATTTACAAGTACTCTTTTCATAATTTTATTTTTAATTTTTTGCATAAAAAAACCCAGTTAATCATTTGACTAACTGGGCTAAATAGGTAATAGGTATCTATCACTAATCTGCGAAGCAGTCAGCTAACAAATAACTATCATCATTTAATTTTATTACTATCATTTTACAAATATACGACTTTTTTTTATTCTAACCAAAATTAATCCAAATGTCTTGGATCCTTATGTGCTGCTTTACCATGATTATTATGACTCCAAAGTCTAGCAAACGGAGTCGTAAAAAACTGATTATAAATCAAAGTATCATCGATATGTAAATCGATTTGATTCTTACGACAATATTCAGCCTTTGTCATATCCCACTCTTCATCACTAATCATATCAAATCCATACTTAGGATGTTTACCAATTGTGGGTGTACCGATCTCTCTATGATAATCAACAATAGAGAAAAAGTGAGTATATTTTATATTATAATCTCTCAATAACTTTTTATCATCCTCGGTTGCACACCAGTTAAAATGTGTACTTCAGCACCACTATTAATCATAGCATTTGTAAAGAATGAAAAGAACTCAGGCATATCAGAAATGACACCATGTAAGTCCAAACCTATCTTGTATTTCCCACTACCATACTCTTCATTTACCATATCTGTAAACTTCACCATTCACTATATATTAAATTTTTAAAGTATTTTTTTACTCAAAATCCTTTATACCTCTAACTAATATCTCAGCGGTAGCTATGTTTGTAGCAATAGGAACATTATGCACATTACATATTCTAAGTAACATATTCACATCCACCTGGTGTGGGTGAACATCCAAAGGATCAACTAAGAAAAGTACACATATTAACTTATCCTCAACTGCCATTGTAGCAATTTGTGCATCACCACCTTTAGGACCAGACTGTAAAAGATCCACTTCTAAGCCTGCTTTCTTAACTAAGCCACCAGTTGTGCCAGTAGCAACCAATTTATATTTACTGAATATATCTTTATTCTGCATAACCAATGCAACCATATCAGGCTTCTTACCATTATGTGCGATTAACGCAATAAACTTTTCATTCTTTGCCATAAAATTTATTTTAAATTAAACGAAAAAAGGTTGGGTATCAGCCAACCTTTTTATTACTTCTTAGATTTTCTTTCAGCTCTGTCAGCATCTCTAACTTTTTGTTTCCACTCCGACTTTGGAACGAATTTCCAACCTTGGCTTTTAACCTTTAAATCCGCTGTCTTGTCATCTTGACGTTCATAAACGTCATTTTTTAAAATAGTCTTCATCGTGTTTTATTTAAAATTTATACAAATATACGAATATTAGTTTAATTAACCTAATCTATCTAAAACATCACTTACAATAGATGATAGGTTTGTTAAACCGGGATGTACATGCGTGTATGGTATTGAATTATCCTCTAATAGTTTTTTATAGGTTTTATCCTTCTCTATTGCTTGTTCCTGATTCTGAACTCTACCATTCTCTTCGTAAGCAAATACTCTATCAACATAGTAGTTTAATGTGTTTAGCGATTTGAACTCACTTAATATTAGATTTCTCAAATCTAGATTCTCAGTAGCATCATAAACAACTGAGTTTAATAAAGGCGAATCAGTTATAACAACATCAACTTTGCCCTTCAAGCGGTGTATTCTATGATGTTGCTTACCAAAGATATAAATCTGATTGGATAGTTTACGAAAACTCTCTTCCCAGACAACGTCCTTTGCGTATTCAAGCGCCATTTCACAGTCAACACCTTTTATTTTTAATTCAGCGAATATCATGGCACACAGTGTACTCTTACCAACACCAGGTCCACCAAAAAGATTAATAAAGATTGTATTTTTCATACAGATTATATTCATAAATAGAAGAAGTGTTGGATATATTTTTTAATCATATTTATATCCACCACTTAACTCCCAATCAATAAAGAAGTTATTCATTGATGGGGGTGGCAGTGGTTTAACCTCTATATGAGTTAGCTTTTTATACTCAGCATCATCTTCTAACTTTTGTTCTATAAACTCTTTATCTTCAATAATAGCTTCTATTTTAGAATCTCTATTATCTATTTTAAGTCTTTTCTTAACCTCTTCTATTTCATCCTGAAAAAATGGCTTAGCATAGACTCTTTTAGCTATTGGTAACTTTGGCATAATAAAAAATATTTGAAAAAAAAAGTGAGATAAAATCTCACTTTTTGATTAGCTAGCTAATGCTAGTACAAGAAAGCTTAGTGCCGTCTGTGCAATGAAAGAGAAGATAGGATCTGGATACCAGTATCCTTTACCACCATATTTATTCGCCAATAAACAGATTGCTGTATTAGCCACTCCAAACGTAAGGTATAAACCTTTAGTTAAAGTATTTCCACCAATCACTGAAAAGAAGAATACCGATGCTATTACTCCCAATACCAAAGATATTACTGAATTTAAACTTAATTTCATAATAATTAATTATTTTTTAAATGATATTTATCATTACCATATTATATAAATAATAATCATTAAGTTTAATTATTCTACATTTAGGATATCAAATTCCATAACACCATTAGGTACAGTTATTTTAACTGTTTCTCCTTTTGAATGACCAATTAATCCTTTAGCAATAGGACTGTTATGTGAAATCTTGCCACTTTTAACATCTATATCATCATCAGTAACAATACTAAAAACAAGTTCTTTCTTAGTCTTTTTATTTAGTAGAGTAACATTAGTAAATAATTGTACTGTACCGTCACACTCTGTTTTATGCGCAAGAACTGAGTTATTTACTCTTTCTTGTAGAGTTTGTATTTTAAGTGTCAGAATACCCAAATGCTCTCTCGCCATTTCATATTCCGCACTCTCTGATATATCTCCCTTATCTCTCGCCTCAGCCAAAGCTGACATTACTTTCTTCATCTCGGGTCCTTTCAGTTGGATAAGTTCTTCCTCCATTTTAGCGAGCCCCGCTTTGGTAACCATTATCTTCATATCTTATATTTTTTTAAATTAAATTACTATTATAGTTTTTTTTATCAAATAGTTTATTTTAGAATATCATCGATAGACTTGTCTCTTATAATTTCAGTAAAATCTATCATTTTATATTTATCCCAGTCTGTATAATAATCCTTATACTTAATGATATCATCTCTAGAATAGAACTGAATCTCATCTTCTGATTTCATGATACTAAGTATCACAAATGGTGGATTTTTTAGTCGTGATATTTGATCAAGCAGCATATCAGTATCCTCCACGTAAATACCATGAATTCCTTGGCTTTTAGAGAATATAATTTTTTCTTTATCAGATTGATGGATAAAATACCTCACATGATCAATCGTTTGACAAACAAATGCTACACTCATATGTTCTAGGATTAACTCTCGAATCATAAGAATGTCTTTTTGAATACATCTTCAACTGCCTTAATACCGTGTGCATTAATCTCTCTCGTGCCAATACCAGCAAAATCTTTAACCATTATTGAAGGACACTCACACTCAATAAATGATAGTGAGGTATAACTCCATCTAAACCACACCCATTTTACTTGATCAAAGACATATATCTCTCTATTATTGTTAATACCCATCTGGACTGCATACCCAGTACCACCGTCAACTGATTGATACTTTGAATTACATCGATATCCTCTAGCTGACTTATCACCTGGTTTTAATATTGTCCCAATCGCAATAATCTGACTTGAATATTTTACCTGTGCCCAATTTCTCGCCAAAAGATTCATGTATTTATACGCACCAAACCGATTTAACCAGTGATTGGCTTTATTAACTTCTAATACTCCTTCGTTATAATCCTCGTCCGAAATCTCCACCTTATTTGGAGAAACATGATATTTAGTTTTATAACTATATGCTTTTATAGCAACCCCATATTTAATTGAGTTGTCTTCAAAGACTGTGTCAGCACCATCAGCACCACCACTATGACAAGTGATTTTGTCCTTGTCTATCATGGGTATATCAAATATATCTATCATTCTAATATTTTTTTAATTTTATCCTCTCTATTTTCCTCAACAGAACGATATGTGTCAACAAACCAACCATTAGTAAATAGTCTTCGTCTCTCTTTTCTACCACACCGCCGACATTTTCGAGATCTTATTTTAAATAAAATACCCGGATCAATGGTGTGATAGTGGCTGGGTGTAATCAAAGTATCCATATTTTCCCAATCATGTGCAAAGAAGCATTTAATATTCATCTAATATCTTATTAATAGTTTGTTCTCGTTTTTCTTCGATAGTTACCGTAGTATCAGGTACCCAAACATTCCGATATAAAGGTGATAAGTAAAAATCTCTCTTTTCCTTTCTACCACATCTTTTACAAGTTCTTGATTCAAGAACATGAGGATATCCATTTGTGTTGAAGATTAGATTACCAATCTGTTTAACCACCCAATTATGCGCTATAAAACATTTATAAAAACTCATTTTTATCTAATTCTGATTTTTGTAACATTATATTCATAACCCCATCGTATGAGATTGGGGTATAGTTAATTCCATTACAACCAACATCCATCACGCGTCTTTTATAGAACCAATCATACTGACCACTATTCAACATATTTTGATGCGTATGTCCATGCAAGTGAATACTTCCATATCTTATATTATTCCAAGATAATATAGGATAGTGTGAAAGGTGTAGTTCTTGATAGCCTCTAGCAACTCTATCATCTTTTATGAGGATATTATACTCCTTGTCAATTGTTTCAAATCTTTTTAGATTTCTTAATTCATTGACTCGATCATGGTTACCAATTACGGCATATATCCTACCATTCAACTTATCAACAAATTTCTTAACATCAGCTGGCTTGCTCTTATAAGACAAATCACCTAGGAAGAAAACGTGATCGTCTTCACCGACAACACTATTCCAATTGTCTGCAAGCACATCACTCATCTCATGAATGTCTTTATATGGTCTATTATCAAACCTAATCACATTAGCGTGACCAATGTGAAAGTCTGATATAAAATAGATATTTTGTGTTTCAAATTTCATAATTTTTTTTTATTTTGTTATATAGTCAATCTTAAAGTCACGTATTCCGTCTTCTTTTAGTTTAACTTCTCTGCCACTAATATGCAACTCAAATAACTCTGGATCATCAGAGTGTTGTGTTGTAAACCTAGTAACTTTATATTTCTTTAACTCAGAGTTATAAAGATAGAACATCTCATCGAATTCTTCATATTTAATATCGATGCTATCATAACCTAGTTGGAAAATAATTCCATCCAAATAAAAACCTATTGAAGTATAGAAGTACTTCTTATTTCCTATAAATAAATACCTCATATTATACTACCAATTTTAATGTCTCTAAGTTCACTTTGATCAGCAACCCGCTTAGCTTTAATTTCATGAAAAAACTTTAATTCAAAAACATCACTCATTCTACTAATATCTTCATAAATTGTATATTTATCCTCCGCTACTTCAAATAATAACCATTCTAATTTTCTAGTGTTAGTGAGTTTGTATTTTACTCCTTTAAAGATATGCAACTCATCTGATTCATAAATTACTGTTTGACTACCCTTAATTGAGTTAGCCATAGGCAGGTATTTCTTATCAAGAAGGAAGCTAGTCGATCGATATTTACTAGCATCCAATGCTTTGAATTCAATATAATCACCATTTAGGTACATTACCATATTATATCATTTATTTTTAAATCCCTTAAATGTGATTTAAGCTCAATATTATTTGGGTGATCAACATTCACCAATAGTATATCATAATATATTTTATGCGTGTCAACAACAAGCCTATACATAATAGTAGTACCATGATTACTAATACAATATTTATCATTTGAATTTAGATTAGGTATAATCACATCTCTACCGAATACGTTTCTCTCATGCTTAATTAGATTATTTAATCGAGATAAATTCATATCAGACCCCACATCAGCATATGATAAAACTTCAATATTAGGATAAGTAGGTATTGCCCCATTAAAAAATAAAGCATTTGATACCGAATCGTGCGCATCCATACTAAATATACCAGCTGGTGTAGAAGAAAAATCCTCAACGGGTTTAGCTAACATCTCAATTATCCTCATAATAACTATTTCTAAAAGCGGACATTATATTTTAATATATACAAATATATAAAAAAATACTTAACAAACAATGATACACATTAAAAAGTTTGAAAATTTTTCAAAGGATGGAATAGATGTCGATAATCAAACCCTACCAGAATTCAATGCCAGTAAACAACATGATGCCAAAGAATATGTTGAAATGGTTTTTAACTCGGGTGCAGGACCAGAAGTTGTTGCAATGTGTAAAGAAATTGGAGTTAATATGCCTCAAGACGATGAATCGCTCGATAAAGCAAAAGAAATTGCTATTAAATACTATAATAAGAATCCAGAAAGAATTAAACAACTTGGTGGTGGATCTTTAAAAAGATATGATTATGGAAGTAGTGACAGGATAGCTAGAACAAATAATGTTGGTGGTGCGCTAAGAGAATCTGTTAAACCAGGTCCAGAAGAAGATGGTAGTGTAAGAATAGAAATAACACCAGATGAGAAGAAACTATTTGGCACTGAATCACTTTTGATAAAACTAGTTAGTACTGATAAAATTGCTTTATACCAAAATGAAGTATGGTATGATGAAAATGATGAAGCAACTAAAAAAGTATTAGATATCTTCTTTGATATCTAATAAGTCATCTAGATTATTATCTCTTGCCAAACCACTATCAATGAATATACCCATCCAGAATATCATTGAAATTATTTGCGTTTATTTCTTTTAACTTAGCTACTATTAATTCATGTAATTCATTGAATACATTCTCATCAAAGTAACTAGATTTAATTGAGTAACACCTATTTAAACTAAATCCTTTTTTATTTATTACGATTTCTAAATAATCATCATCTCCGCTTAAAACACGCGACTTTGGTTTCTTTAAATTCTTAATATCACCCGTAGTTATATTAATCCTATCTTCGTAAATATCAATTCCTAATTTATTACGATAGTTTAATAAGCTCATAACCATCTTCTTAAATCTATCACTTACATCAGCATCATAAGGACTCCAATCAGTATATATCTTTCTTTTCTCAGAAGCCTTCTCAACACCATAACCTCTAAGTGAATCATTGATAGTCTTTTTAATAGATTCATTCATCATATTATCAAGCATCTTTATAAGTTTATTCTTCTTCATAATCAGTATATTAAATACTTATTTAAAAGTTTTCTTTAAGAATATCCTTCTATTTTATAAAGACACTTAAATTATTAAGTAATATTTTTTCAATTGATTCAAATTCTGTGTATTTAATACGGATAAGATTTATATAGTTTTCTTCACAGTAATCACTCTTAATTTTATCATTTATCTTTAGTGCTTCATAAGCTTTTATTCCACCAAAGTGTTCAACTGGTTGAAAATGCTGAAGACCATCGAACTCAATGACCATACCGGCAGAAGCGATGTAGAAGTCAAACGGCAATTCGAATATATTTCGACAATCTGGAAATTTATGTTGCCTACTATAATTAATATTATACTTTTTGAGAAATTTAGCAATCTCAAACTCACCCCTTGACTCATTACAGTATGGACAGCCCGATCCTTGTATATGCGATAGTGGTGTTTGTGTGAAGTCTCCGTGTATAGGGCAAGTTATAGTTACCTTGAGTTGATTTCTAACATAGTTTGTCTTATCGTAATTATACTTAAAGTCATGCACAATATTAGACTCAATCACAAATTTTCTAGTTGTTTTTCTAACAGCTAATTTTGCGTTCTCGGGGCAGGAACCAGATAAGTGATGATATGGCTTCTGTAAATAGAATATTCCTTTATATCCTATCAACACAACGGTATCACCTGATACATAGTTAACTAAGCTATAGTCATATTTATCACCATGTTTCTTTATGGATTTCTTAATAAAAGATTCTTTTGTTAAGTTTTTTTCTGGTGCTTGTCCGCTAAGATGACTAACAGCATCTTGTTCATATATCAATCCATCATAAATTATTTTAATCTTCTTCAAAGCACCACTATATTCAACGAGTGAATAGTCATATTTATCACCCCATGTATTTTTACATTCTTCGATAAATTTAGAAGTGGTCTTTCTTGGTATATTTTTTTCTGGGCACCTACCCATTAGATGTTTACAAACCTTTTGTGTGTATTTGGCACCATTATACTCAAGTTCAATATCATCAGTTGATAATATTTTATCAGTTAGGTTAAGATATTGATACTTATATCCGTGCTTATCCCGTGCTTTATCTAGAAATTCATTCTTATTCATAGTTTATATATAAAATTACAATACCCCCCTTGATAACTTTCTCTGGCGTTTTATTAAAAAGCGTAAAGGGGGGTATTGTAATTTTATATATATCTTATAAAAATTAAAATAATTATGGCAAAAGCACAAGTAGCAAAAGAAGTTAAGAAGTTTGAATTCAGTAAAATAGGATCAATACTAGACAATATTTCAAAGAGTGTACCAGTACACATAGATAAGGAAATGAGAAATAAGACGTATATCTCCACGGGAAGTTATGTTTTAAATGCAGCATTATCAGGATCTTTATTTGGAGGAATTGGTGATCAAGGTATATCAGTTTTTGGTGGTCCAGAAGCGAGTGGTAAGACATTCTTAGCGTTGAATGTTATGAGAGAAGCTCAACATGCGGGATATTCGGTTATCTATATTGATACAGAATTTGCAATCAATAGAGCAGATTTAACAAAATACGGAATAGACAATTCACCAGAGAAGTTCATCATCGTCAGGGGAAACCAAGTTGAAGAACTAAATGTTGTATTAACGACTCTAATAGATGAATTAAAGAAAGCTAAGTTAGACGGATACGAACTACCAAAACAAATATGGGCATTGGATTCACTTGGTCAATTATCTTCTAAAAAAGCTAAAGAAGATTTATTAAAAGGTGATATTAAAGCAGATGTTGGCAATAAAGCAAAAGCTATTGGATCATTATTTGTCTCCATAACCGCAGATATAAATTATCTTAGAATTCCAATGGTGGTTAATAACCAAACATATGAAACAATGGAAATGTTCAGCACGACGATTATGAAGGGTGGTCGCCAACTTTATTATTCAGCTAATAATATTACATTTCTAACAAAAGCAAAACTCAAGGATGAAACATCAGATGACTTAGATATAACTGGTCAATCAGGAATAATAGTGACAGCTAAATGTGTTAAAAATAGAAGTGTAAAGCCTAAACAAGTAAAAGTTGAAATTTCATTTGAAAAGGGTATGAACCCATACAAAGGATTACTAGAATTTTGTAGACCGGAATTCTTCTCAACAATTGGAATAGGTAGAGGAAAAATGGAAGTTGATAAAAAAAGTGGAGAAATGTCTTTCGTACCTGGAAGTGGGAAATGGTATGTTTCTCATTTAGACAAATCATTCTATGAAGGACAAATGTATAATTCTACTATTTTCACCAAGGAAGTATTAGATAAAATTGAACCGATTGTAAATAACTACTTCAAGTATAAATCTATATCAGAACAAGAGGAAGTTGAAAAAGAATTTGATGAAATAGTTGAAATTGCAGACGAATTCCAAGATAATGTTGATGCAGATGATTTGTTCTCTTAATAAAAATAATTAAATGAAATGAAAGAAAAAATTTATAGCATTTTACTTCAAAGAAATTTAGATATAAATAAATATAATATAGACTCACTATATTTAGCAGGAGTTAAAATGATAGTAGATAATATTGAATTTTATTATGATAAACCTTACTCATGTGAGTCAGTATTTAAAGAACTATTTAATAGAGGTATTTTAGAAGAAATAAAAAAAGAGAGTTAAACACTCTCTTTTTTTTTATTTATACATTTTTAATGTACGCTCAATATACACAAAACAAGTAAATAGAAATAATAGGACAGATGCCGCTAAATAATATGGCTCATAAAAAAAACTCATAAAATAGAAAGCTACACAAATAATAAGCATAGCGTAATACCAGCTAAATACATCAGCTTTATTGAACTTATTTAATCGATATAAACGAAGGTTATACTTCTTACCTAGTAATACTGCAAGTGATTCATCTCTCTCACAAGATGAACATAACTCAACTGTCCTAGTTACCCACCTGGAAAATAGGTGCTCAGATTGATTATTTGAATAGGTACTAAAGCATTTTGGACAAACCACATTATCATCACCATTATATCCACAGGAATTTGAGAATATCTTTACCTTCTTAATCTTAATTTTATAAAGTAGTACTACTATCATCATAAATGATAATAGAATTAAAGTATTTGCAACCATAAACTATTTTTTAATCAAGTTAATTGTATCTGGTTTAATGTTATACGCTTTAACACACGTAGGATAAAGACCTACATGTGCAAATCTAAAATCTATGTGTTGACTTAGCTTTAAACCAACCATTAGCTCCAACAATGATATAACTCTGATTAACTCACCATCTCTGACGCTCCACATGAAACATAAGTCCTGGGCCAGCTCAATAGCCGCCTTATCATATGTAGCCCAAACACTCGGAACTTTATCTTCAATATTAGCATATTTTAATGCAACTTCTTTCTCTGTCATATTAATTTTGATTTTGTTTTAATATTTCTAACCATCTTTTAGATAATAATCTTGAATATTTCTTATCCTCTAAGCCATAGTTTCCTAGACTCCAAGCATCATTACACTCAATTAATAGTGTTCTACCATCATCAGTTATACCAAAGTCGATAGAATATGCGGCTGGTGCGGATTTATAATCTTTAATAGCGGAATCAATAACCTTTATATCAGGGAAGATTCTAAAGTCACCTAAGTAGTAGTAAATACCTACTAACTCACCATCAACAACATATCCCCTATATTCTGAGATAAAATCAACAACCTCTGATGTTAAAACGGGAACTTCGTCAGCTACATTATCAAAGTCAGACAGGTATCTAGAATCGGGAAGTACCTCAGCAAGAAACTCTTTAGCAATTCTATTTGGTTTAACAAAAATTGGAAACTTATTG
>Ga0114964_10000368_pt1 | contig 35075 bp, 25 predicted proteins | sample C_131016_MF_Meta_FD_92638 | JGI IMG/M metagenome (GOLD analysis project Ga0114964, IMG submission 92638) | Freshwater microbial communities from Lake Croche, Canada to study carbon cycling - C_131016_MF_MetaG | ecosystem: Environmental > Aquatic > Freshwater > Lake | place: Lake Croche, Canada...
CGGGGCGTGTGCTGGAGCATGTGGCCCATCGGTTTATTGACGCGGGATGGGAGGTCACGGTCCTGACAACGGCGGGCGAGCACTCAAAAGCGGGATCCGCTTTGCAGAATGGAGTGAAGGTTGTCCGCATTGCGTCATCGTTTTCCAAAAAGAGTCTTGTGTCGCGCGCGCTGGGATATGCGGTGATGATTCCGGCGCTCGGGTTGAGAGCCTTGAGTTTGCCGCGCGTCGATGTCGTGGTGACAAAGACGGATCCCCCGATGCTGCTGGTGCTGGGGCCCTTTCTGCGTCTGCTGAAGGGATCGCGGACAATCCACTGGGCGCAGGATCTTTATCCGGAGGTGGCGGAGGAACTGGGAGCCATGACGAGGGGAGGGGTGATTGCGGGAATGATCCGCTCAATTTCGACGTGGTCGATGAAGGGGCATGATCTGACCATCGCGGTTGGCCGTTGCATGGAAGCACGTCTCAAAAAACGGGGCATTCCTGCAAACCGCATCCTTGTCATTCCAAACACGGGGATCGAGCAGGAGATCAAGCCGGTGGAGAGGGACACCAATCCCTTCCGGGCCCGTCATGGCCTGGGGGATGCTTTCGTTGTGGAGTATTCGGGAAATCTCGGACGCGCCCATGATTTCGACACGATTCTTGAGTCGGCTAGACTCCTGCAGGAGAGGGGAGAGGAGGGGATTCTCTTCCTGATCATCGGGGGAGGCCCCGGCGAACGGATGGTCCGTGAGGAGGCAAGCAGGCTCGGCTTGCGGAACATGCGCTTCATTTCCTCGCAGCCGGTGGCGTCGCTTTCGGAAAGCCTCGGTGCGGGGGATCTGCACCTGGTGACGATGAGGGAGGGGACCTCGGGGTTGGTGGTTCCAAGCAAATTCTACGGCGTCCTCGCTGCCGGGCGTCCCTGTCTCTTCGTCGGCCCCGCCGACTCCGAGGTGGCTCTTGCCATCCGGGAGGGTGGGCTTGGCGAGGTCGTTGCTCCGGGTGAGGCCGGGCTTCTGGCGGACTCCATCCTCCGCTATCGGAGCGACCCCGGCCGGTGTCGTGAGGTTGCCTCGCGGGGAAGGGCCTTTCTTGAAAGTCAGGATGCGGCGGGGCTCTTTCTCCGCAGTGCCGGGGAACTCCTCTCCCCGGCCTAGGTGGGACGGCAAGGGACCGGGGAGGCCCAAGTCCTTGGTTGATCGGAGCGTCAATCCGCTCAATGATATGGAATCCATCAGATCTGTACCGGAATGATCCCCCCACATCCGAACACCCCCCAAAATCCGCCCGACGCTTCGGGAACCCTCCCCGTCGCAAGACGACGCAAGGGTCGCAAGAAGGCATTCTTCTTTGCCGTGGGCCTTGCGGTTTCCGACCTGATCCTCTGGTTTCTTCTTTATCTGGGTCTCAGCAAGGTGACGGGATCATACAACAAGATCTCCGTCGATGCCCTGCTGATGCCGATCGCCGTCCTGATGTTCTGTATGGCACTCATCCGGGGCTACCATTACCGCACCGATTTCGCCTCCCTCCGCTACGCCAGCGAGCAACTCATTAGCTGTCTCTTCGCCTACTTCATCGCGGCGTTCATTCTCTTCGTGATCGCCTCGTTCGGTCCCTACCCCACTTCGAGCCGCGGAATTTTCACCCTGGCGGTCGTTCTCTTCGCGCTGCTCTCACTATTGACAAGGCGGATCTACTGGTTCGGGGCCGAGGCAACGGGCGGCGTCCGGAAGTTTCTCGTCATCATCGACGATGCGCTGGGACCGGTCTTCTGCCGCGACTATCTGGCCAGTGGCCAACCCGAGCAGGTCCGGCACATTGCGGCGGACAGATCGCTCCTCGGATCCCCCGTTCCCGACGGCACCGGGCGTACCCTGGTGGTGGAAGCGGGTCACCTACTCCCCCATTTTGACCACGAGAGCGCCAATGACTACGAGGCCGTGGTCGTTGCGGCCGATCTCTCCAAGCTCGAACCGGCGGTGCTCCGGCGCCTTTCGGAAATTCATTTCAGGGAATTGCCGGTTTATTCCACGGAGTCCTTTTACGAGACCTACTGGAAGAGATTGCCGCTCGGGTTGGTGGGGCCAGGATGGCCGCTTGAGGCGGACTTTTCCCTTGTCCAGCACTCGATCTACACCTCGATCAAGAGAGTGTTCGATTTTTTGGTGGCTCTGATCGCACTGATCATCTCGGCCCCGATTGTCTTTCTCTTCGCGCTGATCATCAGGTTAACGGAGGGGGGGGGGCCGTTTTACTCCCAGCCGAGGGTCGGTCTGCACGGGGTCCCCTTCACGCTCTTCAAGCTCCGCTCCATGCGTCCCGGAAGCGACAAGGGGAATGCCTACACAACGGAGGGTGACAGCAGGGTGACCCCTCTGGGTGCCTTCCTGCGCAAGACGCGCCTGGACGAGTTGCCCCAGCTTTGGAATGTCCTTCGCGGCGACATGAGCATGATCGGACCTCGTGCGGAATGGGTGAGGCTGGTCGAGGGGTACGAAAGGGACATCCCCAACTATCACTACAGGCACCTGGTGCGACCGGGCATCACGGGATGGGCCCAAGTGAACTATCCCTACGGCGCCTCGCTCGAGGACACACTCCAGAAACTCTCCTACGATCTCTACTACATCAGGAACTTTTCCCTGCGCCTGGATGCCGAGGTGCTCCTGAAGACCCTCCATGTGATGCTTTTCGGCAAGGGTAGGTAACCGGTTGATTTTCCGATGATGCCCAGGATTGAACGCTTGGCAGGGTGGGCCTCCCTTCTTGCCTTGGGATGCGCCGCGGCGGTCGTGCTCCGGATGCTTCACGGCGACTGGGAAAGCGATCCCCAGTACGCCTACGGATGGCTGGTGCCCCTGCTCGTCGCAGGACTTGCCCTCAAGCGCTGGGAGGACCGCCCTGCGCCCGCACCGGAAGCATCCCTACTGGCCCTGCTCTCCACCTGCACGGCCCTCCTCTCGTCACTGGTATTGGCACTCTTGATCCCGGTCTCCGAGGCCGCGCCGGGATGGAGGCCTGTCGGTCTTTTCGCCGCGCTCTCGCTGGTGGCGCTGATGCTCTCCTTTCTCTCCAAGGCGGGGGGAATTCCTTGGGTGAGGCACTTCGCCTTTCCCGCCTGCTTCTTCCTCATCGCCGTGCCTTGGCCGAGGAACTTCGAGCAGTCGGTAATGTCTGGGCTGATGGGATGGAATTCCTCGATCTCCGTCGAGGCGCTTCACTGGCTTGGTTTTCAGGCTCTCTCGAGCGGGAACCTCGTGATGCTCCCCTGCGGCATTCTCGGGATCGAGGAGGCCTGCAGCGGAGTGCGCTCCCTGCAGAGCGGCCTGATGGCGGCACTGTTTTTCGGCGAGGTCATGAGGTTGGCGGCGATCCGCAGGATCTGCCTGCTCGGGGTCGCCGTGCTTGCGGCGCTCCTCGGCAACGCCTGCAGGAACACCTTCCTCGCGGTGATCGCCTCCACGCGCGGGATGGAGGCCGTGGGCGTCTGGCACGATGCGGCCGGGATGATCGTCCTGCTGGTCACCATGAGCGCCATCATCGTGACGGCTTTCCGGTGGCGTCGGCCTCGCTCGGAAGCCTCGCGTGCCGCCGGTGTCGCATCCCATCACGCGCCACTCTCCTTTCCCTCCGCCGCGACGGGCCTAGCGGTTCTGCTGATGCTCTTCGGTTCTCTGCTCGGCACGGAGGCATGGTTCCGGATGCATGAGCTGGTGAACCGCGCATGGTCATGGGATCTTCTGCCGAGAACACAGGCCCCCGGTGTCTCCCCGCTCACGATCCCGCCGGAGACATTCCGCATGCTTCATCATCCGACGGGATTTTCGGAACGCTGGATCCCGACGCCCGGTCACCCCGCGCAGGTCTTTTTCTTCGAGTGGCCGGCCGGCAGGACCACGGCCGCGGAAATGTCGATGCACAACCCGGAGGTCTGCCTCGCGAGTATCGGCATGAAGCGGGATCGGGAACTCCCTCCCCTCCGCTTCACGCTGCCCGGAGGCGGGTCGATCTCGTTCCGCTCCTGGATTTTTGTGGATCGCGGGACGCCCGTTTATGTCTTCCACGGCATGCAGGAGCCGGGCTTCGGATCCGTCACCGCGGGGGAGGGGCGGTTTGCGTGGCTGGAGGCGCTTCGCGCGGGGCGTAGGAGTCAGGGCGAACGCATGATCGAGGTGGCGTTCTGGAACCTCCCCGACGAGGCTTCCGCAGTGGGCGCCCTTCGTGATTATCTGGACGGATCGCTGAGGGTGCGTGCGCAGGAGGGAATGAAACGGCCATGAACGACGATCGAAAAGAGCCCCTAGGATCGCACCTTCCCGATTACGAGTCCTCCCACCCGTCGGAGGCGCCGATTACCCAGCGGAAGTGGCTGGCCGATCCGGTGCGCCGCCGTTGGGCCGTCAGGATCGCGCTGGCCCTTCTCATGCTTGTGATCGTTCCTCCGGCCTACCGGGGGATCAAGGCATGGAAGGCGCGCTCCCTGATCGCCCGATCCGCATCGGAAATGGCCGCCGGCGATCTGCAGGGAGGGCTCGAGACGATGAAGAAAGGCCTCGCCCTGGCTCCGGGAGATACGATTGTCCAGCAGGCCGTCGAACTTCACAACGCTCGCCTCGGCGACAAGGAGTCGCGCGACAAGATTCTTCGGAGAATCCGCGCCCGCGCGAGTGATCCGGGGGAAATCATGGGCATGGCGGAAGTCGAGTCGCAGGCCGGGGATCCCTCCGTCGCGAGGGAGTGCCTGGCGCAACTCCCGGAATCCCTTGCCGCCCCGTTGCGCTTTCGCCGCAGCCTCATCGAGGCCCGCCTGCTGGCCCGCGAGAAGAATCCCGAGGAGGCGGCCGATTTCCTGCTGACCCAAGCTGATAGGTATCCCCCGGGCGAAGCCGGTCGTCTCCGGGTACAGGCGGCTCTCTACCTGTTCTCCACGGACAGGGAAGCGGCCGTCAAAAAGGCGGTGCCTTTTCTGATGGAGGTCGTCGGAAGCGGTTCCGAGGCATCGCTCGACGCGTGGCGTCTGCTAGCGAAAGCCGCCCTGCTTCCTTCCAAGCCGGGATCGGAAATCGTCACGACGGGGGAACTTCGCAAACTTCCCGGGCAATTCGCGGGTCTCTCGGGAACCCTGTTTTCCGACCGCCTCCTGGCCGCCGATCTTGAGATCAAGGCCGATCCCTCCTCCCTCGCCAAGGTGACCGACCGTCTCGAGAAAAAGATCCGGGGGGGCACCCGCGCCGAGCGTCTCGACTTTGCGCGATGGCTCAACGCCCATAGGGAACCCGACCGGGCGATCGACTTCGCCGGCGGCGAGGCTCCCCGCTCCGACACGGACTGGCTGCTCGTGGTGCTCGACGCCATGAGCCAGAAGGATGACTGGAAGAATGTGGAACGGATGATGGAGTCGCCGGCTGGAGCCGGGATTCCTTCTGCCGTGCGGCATCTCTACCTGGCGCGCGCCGCGATGATGACAGGAAATGCGGCACGCGAGGAGGAGGAGTGGAGGGAGGTGTCGGGATCCCTGGCGCTGGAAAAGACGCAGACGCTTGTGTACATCGCGAAGTATCAGGAGCAGATCGGCCGCCGGGACAAGGCGGCCCGCGCCTACCGCGAACTCGCCTCACGGAAGGAGACGCAGGTGCCCGGTCTGCTCGGGCTCATCAGGAGCCAGTCTTCGGACGCCTCCGCGGCTAGCATGATCCCGATGTACGAGGAGTTGATAGCAGCCGCCCCGTCGCTTCCCGAGGCCCGCGGCGATCTTGGCTATCTCCGTCTGCTCAGGGAGAGGGATCCAAAGGAGGTCGCCGTGCTTGCCGCCGAGCAGGAGGGACTCCTGAGCACCGACCCCAACGCCATGGCCCGCATTAGCGCCACGGCCCTTGCCCGGTTGCGCCGTGGCGATACGACGGGAGCCATGGCTCTCTATCAGGGCCGGGAGATCGACTGGAGCGTCATGCCGGATTCCTGGAAGGCGGTGAGGGTGGCCGTGCTGCTGGCGAGCGGAGACCGTGGGACGGCGCAAAGCCTGGCCTCAACGATCGACAAGTCCAACCTCAGGCCGGAAGAGAGGGATCTGCTGCTTCCTTCGCGGTGAGGGCTGGGCGTTGACCCGGGTCGCACCCTGTTAATGGGATGTCCTGTTCCAGCGCACCACGGCGGGTTTCATCGGAGCATCCGAGCTTCCTCCGATGCGGATCAGGAACTCGCCGGGCTCCCAGTCGTGCTTCAGGTCGGCGTTCCAGAACTTGAGATCCTCCGTGGTGACCGCGAAGGTGACCTCCTTGATCTCGCCGGGTTGGAGGAGGACTTTTTGGAAACCGCGCAGATCCATGACGTTCCTGGCAACGCTAGCCGCCGGTTGGCTGATGTAGAGTTGGAGTGTTTCCTCGCCGGGGCGCGTTCCCGTGTTGGTGACCCTGACGCTCGCCTGCAGGGTCTCGTTATCGGAGAGCGATGCTTTGCTAAGATTCACATCACTGCATGAGAAGCTTGTGTAGCTGAGTCCGTGCCCGAAGGCATAGAGCGGATCGTTGGGGACATCCAGATAGCGGGAAACGAACCTCAGTGATGGATTCTCCGCGTTGAAAGGGCGCCCCGTGTTCTTGTGGGCGTAGTAGATGGGTATCTGGCCGACATTGCGCGGGAAGGTAACGGTCAGCTTCCCGGAAGGATTGCGGTCTCCGAAGAGGATGTCGGCGATGGCATTTCCAGCTTCGATTCCGGGCAGCCATGCCTCGAGGATCGCTCCGCAGTGGGTATCCTCCCATTCCAAGGTGAGGGGACGGCCGTTCATGAGCACGAGGACGACCGGCTTCCCGGTGGCGACGAGCGCCTTGAGGAGTTCCTTCTGTTCCCGGGGAAGGCCGATGTCACTCCGACTTTTGGCTTCCCCGCTCTGGGCCGCGGATTCGCCGAGCACGGCCACCACGGTGTCCGCTTTCTTGGCGGCCGCGACTGCCTCCGAGATCATGGCTTGGACATGACCGCTCTCGGAAGGAACGAGCGGCGACTCGGGGAGCGTGGTTCCCGCGGCGTGAAGGATCTTCACTCCGGAGCCCCCCATAGTGGTCATTCCCTCCAGCACGCTGACCACGTTCCGCCAGTCGCCGGCCGCGTGCCAGCTCCCGAGGGGCGTTTTCCTGTCGTCGGCAAGGGGTCCCACCAGCGCGATGGTTCCCGATTTCCTGAGAGGCAGGATCTGGTTGGAATTTTTCAGCAGGACAAGGGACTGCACCGCGCTCTCCCGTGCAGTCTTCCGGTTTTCCGGGGTGAGGATCTCGGACTTTGCCCGTTCCTCAGTGCAGCCGCGGTAGGGATCGGAGAAGAGGCCGAGCCTGTATTTTGCTTCGAGAATCCGCCTGCAGGCTCGGTCGATCGAAGATTTGGGGATCTTCCCGGAGGCGACGAGTCGCGGAAGATACTCGGGGTAGACCTCGTCCACCATGTCCATATCGACTCCTGCATTCATCGCCAGTTCGGCATCCTTGCTCAGGTCGCCCATTCCATGGGCGGTCATCTCCTTGATAGCAGTGTAGTCGGTGACCACCATGCCGCCGAAGCCCCACTCGTTACGCAGGAGATCGGTGAGAAGCCAACGGTTGCCTGTCGCCGGGATGCCGTCGACCTCGTTGAAGGAAGTCATGACGCTTCCCACTCCCGCCTCCACTGCGGCGCGGTAGGGGGGAAGGTAGGTCTCGTACATCCGCCTCCGGCTCATGTCGACGGTGTTGTAGTCGCGGCCCGCCTCGGCCGCACCGTAGAGGGCGAAGTGCTTCACGCACGCCATGACGGCGCTGGGATCGCGGAGGTCATTCCCCTGATAACCCCGTACTTTCGCCCTGGCTATTACCGAACCTAGATACGGATCCTCTCCCGAACTCTCCATAATCCGTCCCCATCGGGGATCCCTGGCGATGTCGACCATCGGGGAGTAGACCCAGTTGAGGCCGTCGGCGCTGGCCTCAGCCCCGGAGATCCGGCAGCTTTTTTCGATCAGGTCGGGATTCCACGTGCAGGAAAGGGCGAGTGGGATCGGAAAGATGGTCTTGTGGCCGTAGATGACATCGTATCCGAAGAGCAGGGGAATCCCGAGGCGGCTCTCCCGGATGGCCGTGGTCTGGAGTTTCCGGACGGGCGTGGGGGTGAAGGTGTTGAAGACGCCGCCGACCATACCCTTCCTGACTTTCTCCTCCACAGCCGCGTTGCGCTGGGCCCCGGTGACATCCAGGCCGGCCACGAGCAGGTTGAGTTGGCCGATCTTCTCCTCGAGGGTCATCCTGCCCATCAGGTTGTCGAGAAAGGCGTCCCTTTCCCGGTCCGCGGCGGTCCGTTGAGGGGAACAGGCGGTGAGCGTCAGGAAGAGCGCGGCGATCACGCAGGTGGCTGCGTTGGCTGTTTTTTTCATGCTTCGGAATCGTTGTGGGAAGTGATGATACCCCGCGCTCTAGGCAACAGTATCAGGAGTTAAGGCGTGCCGGTTCCGCTACTTGACAAAAGCGGGAACCACTTTCTGCGGCAGGACATTCAGGAGGCTTCCCATTCCTTGGTCATGCGAGGTGGCGACCACGATGAGGTCGAGTTCCGGAAACATGAAGATGAACTGGCCCCCTGCGCCCCGTCCCTCGACGCAGTGGTAGGTCTTCTCTCCGACCTTGATGTCCTCGACCCACCAGAAAAATCCGTAGTAGCAGGTGCCGTAGCTGTGGACGTTCGGGCTGGTGGCCTTGGCGATGTAGGCCTCAGGAATGAGTTGCTGATCCTGCCACTTGCCCTTGTTCAAGATGAGCATGCCGATCTTGAGCATGTCCCGTGAGAGAAGACTGCTCCCGGCGGCCGACTTGGGCAGGTCGCTGACGGAGTTGTCCCACTGGTAGTTGGTGATGGCAAGGGGATTGAAGAGCTGGTTCTGGATGAAGTCCTTGGCACCCTCGGGAGCCACCACATTGAGCATCTGCATGGTGATGTCCGGGTCGGATTCCTGATACTTGAACTCGCGGGGGGCCGGGGGGATCGGCGAGGTGTTGTCCAGATAGGCTTGGATCTCACCCTGACCCTTGAGTTGGGCCGGATTCTTGAGCAGTTCCTTCGCCTTGGCGCCATCGAGGCGGATACCCGATCCCATCTCCATCACCTGGGTCAGGGTGATTGCATCCGAGCCCGGCGCAAGGCTATTGGTCTTGAGTTGCTTGAGAAAGCCGATCACCGGCTTGTCGAGATCATCCATCTTCAGATAACCCAGTTGCATCGCCCTCCCGATGGCCAAGGCGGTGTATGACTTCGTGATCGACATCTGGTAGTGGGGATAGTTCGCGCGTCCCCGGCGGTAGTACGACTCGTAGACCAGCTTTCCCTTGTACCAGATGAGGAGGCTGTCGATGTTGCCCGATGATTTTTCCTTCGGGGTGCCGGGATTCTCGATCTGGGGAGGGTTGCCTAGTTCCTCGGCAAACTTCAGAACCGCATTGGTGTCGCCCCCATCGGGGCCGAGAGTGCCGACGACGATGCCATCCTTTTTATCCTCCGGGCTGACGCTGATGTAGGGTTTTTCAAGATCGGGAAGTTTTGCTTCAAGCGCATAGGAGACGTCCTTGGCATTGAGCGAGGTGACCTCGGGAGCTGTTCCGTTGCTGACTTCCGCCCGTGCTGCGAAGACTGAAATGAAAAAGGCCGCGGGCAGTACGAGCAAGATGGGGAGTTTGTGTTTCATCAGGTGAATTGAAGCGGCAGAAGTACCCTAGCGGGATACTTGTGTAAAATAACAAATCGCCTCCGCCGTCCCCGGTCTCATAGCGAAAACCTGGCGAAGACAATCGAACGGGCGGGGAGGTCAAGCTGGAGGGTTGCGCCGGTCAAGGGAACCTTGCGTGTGGTGATCCAGGCCGCTGACTGGGGTCCGCCAGCAGGCGGTTTATCCTCCAGACGCCCCTCCATGATCAGGATCTCCGCCTCCTGCGGCTTCACGCCCAATGCCGAGCAGTCGATCACGATCTTTCGGCGCTCGGCGAAGCTTCTGTTGATCATGTGAACGGTGAGATCCGTCTCGTTCCTCGTGGCGACCACGTCGACCGCAGCGACTTTGTCAGCCGGTTTGATGTCGCGCATCTTGTAGGGCTGGCCGTAAAACTCCTGGCCCGAGAGCTCGACGTCCAGCAATCGGTCCCCGTGGTGTTGGGAGTAGAGACTGGCCACCATGCCGGTCGGCATCATGAAAGCCGGATGCTTTCCCGTCCTGTCGACCCGGATCGAGTCGATCGGCCAGTGACATCCGAGAAGCATCGACTGCATCCCGATGGTGATCAGGTCTCCCTCCCTCATCATGGCATGAAGCATGGAGGCTGCTCCCAAGCCCTTGGCATAGAGGGAATCGAGAGCCGGCTTCGTCTTGCCGATATCCCACCAACCATTCCAGTTCCATTCGGAGACGGCGATCTTGGTGCCAAGCTTCCTCGCCTGGGCCAGATGATCATCCTCAAGCAACGCCTGACCATTGGAGTCAAACGTAGGAACCGAGACCCAGGCCTTCCAAATCTCTTCGGCAGTCAGTTTGGAGGGGTCGGTCTTGTGCCCGTCCTGCTCCACCGTCTTGATTTCCCACGGGAGGTAGTGGTGGGAGGCGTAAGCGGCGATCGAATCGCCGAATTCCCCATGAATCTTTGCGGAGACCTCCTCGGGAAAGGCGTCGACGATGATATGAACCGAGGGGTCGACCGCAAGGATGGCCCTGATGTATGCCTGAAGACACCTGTGCCAGTGCTCCTCGTGGTCGCCGGGAAATTTTTTCCTCACCTCCTTGTCGAACATCCAGGTTTCGTTGCCGATCTGGATGTACTTCACCCGGTAAGGTTCGGGATGTCCGTTTGCCGCACGGAGCCGCGGCCACTCCTCAAGGCCTCCGGGAAGCCGGTGACCGACCGGGGCGTTGCAGTAGGCTACCAAGGCAGCGGCATGCGCAGCAGCCTCTTCCAGGGGCATGACCTCCATGAGACCGTCCCTGAAATTCACGACAAGATCCGCCTCGGATCCGTTGTGCTCGCACAACCTCAGGAACTCGTCGTAACCGAAAGCGTTGGAAACCGGCGTGCAGAGCTTTCTGTTCGGCCTGCTGATCGGGCGGCCCACCGTTTTTCGCCCGGGTGCATTGTCGATCATGTCGGTCCAGTCGAGAAAGTCGATGTCCGTCCCGCCGGGGAAGCGGATCACGGGGATCTTCATCTCGCGGATCAAGCGCGCCGCCTCGGGTTGGAGATCGTGGGTTCCCGGAACGACGGCCGCCTCGATGCCGATCTCCCCGCTGAAGGCGGGGCGCTCCATGAACTGTCCGTACAGGCGAGGATCGATCGTATTGAGGACGCGGTCCGTGATGCGGATGAAGAGGTGCTGCGGTTTGTTGCTGAAAGTCGATGCATTGTTGGTGGAGGCAACGCCGGCGGAGAGTGAAAGAAGCCAGAGGAGAATGGTCGTGGCGGAGTGAGGTATGGGCTTCATCGGAGTGATTGAGCAGTGTCAGCCATCTTGGCGCATCTTTGCATGAAGAGGAATGGTAGTGAGGTCATGCCTGAGGTCAGTCGCAAAATCTCTTGCCACATCCGGAGTGCCGCCCCCTACACTCCTGTCCTTAATTTTATGCCTTCCTTGTCACACCATTCGCTCGGATTTCCCGAACACTTTACCTGGGGCGTTGCCACCGCCGCTCCGCAGATTGAGGGGGCGGCCTTTGAGGATGGGAAGGGAGAGTCGACTTGGGACCGGTTTTCGCGCCAACCTGGCTGCGTCCACAACGGCGATACCCTCGACACGGCCTGCGACCACTATCACCGCTACGAGGAGGATATCGCCCTGATGGCCTCGCTTGGGGTGAAGAACTACCGACTCTCCCTGGCGTGGCCCCGCATCATCCCGGGCGAGGACGGCGTCGTGAACCGGAAGGGGCTTGATTTTTACCACCGGCTCTTCGACTGCATGGATCGCCATGGCATCACCCCGTGGGTTACGATGTATCATTGGGACACGCCGCAGTGGCTGGAGGAGATCGGGGGATGGCGCAACCGCAGGACGGCCGAGGAGTTCGGCCGCTACGCGGAAGTGATCGTCAGGGAGTTCACCGGAAGGGTGAAGCACTGGATCACCATCAACGAAATCCGCTGCTTCACGATGTTCGCCTACGGCACGGTCCTGGAGAAATCCCCCGCGATCAGGGAGACCCCGCAGGTGCTCAACCAGACCATCCACCACGCGCTGGTGGCCCACGGACTCGGCGTCCGCGCCGTTCGCGAGCACGGGGGGGCGGGCGCCCTGGTTGGCCTGACCGACAACGCGGAGTACTACGTCCCCGTCGAGGAGACCGAGGAGCATATCGCCGCTACGCGCAAGGCTTTCGCCTTCGAGAACGACCGCATCCTCGGCGCCGTCTACCACGGCCGCTACACCGAGACCTTCCTGAACGCGTGCGGCGCGGATCGTCCAGTGGTCACGGAGGGGGATTTCGACCTGATCGGACTGCCCACCGACTTCCTTGGGCTCAACATTTATTCCGGCACCTTTGTCCGCGCCACGGCGGACGGCGGGTACCAGACGCTACCCTTTCCCCCGGGCTATCCGGCGACGACCCTCACCGGCTGGCTCAAAACCCTGCCTCAGGCCATCTACTGGGGGACGCGCCTCGCGCACGAGGTCTACGGGGCCAAGGTGGTCTACATCACCGAGAACGGCTATGGAACCATCGAGGAGCCCGATGCCCGGGGTGAGATCATCGACCTGCACCGCCGGGATTATCTCCGCCAGTACCTGCTGGAACTCCGCCGCGCCATCGGAGACGGCGTCCCGGTGAAGGGCTACTTTTGCTGGTCCTTCATGGACAACTTCGAGTGGCAGGACGGCTACAGCATCCGCTTCGGCATCGTGTACACCGACTATAAGACCCTCAGGCGCACACCCAAGCTCAGCGCCCGTTGGTACTCGACGGTGATGAGGGAAAACCGCGTCGTCTGAGGCCCTGTCGGTCTGAATTCCATTGAACGGGATGACGGGGCACCGCATCCTTTCCTGCCCCCGAACGCCGCCAAGCAAAGAACCTCAATCCCGCACGATGAAACGATCCCCCGGATTCAACGGAATGTTCCTCGCGCTCCTCGCGGTGGGCGTCGCCTCGCTTGTCCCGGCGGGGATGCTCAGGAAGGCTTCCAAGCAGAAAAGCTCCGCGCAGAAAGAGTGATGAACGCCTCCGACCACCACCACACCGCCGCTGTCGACCGTGTTTCCTGGTCGCAACTCATCGCCTACGGCTTCGGAGGGGTGGTGCCGATCGCCCTCTTCAACATCGCCGGCCAGTTGATGGGCCTGATCGGCAACATCGGGCTCGGCTTGAGCGCGTTCTGGCTCGGGGTCGCCCTGATCATCCCGCGGCTCTGGGACGCATTGTTCGATCCGCTGATGGGCCACTTCTCTGACAATGTGCGCACTCCATGGGGGCGTCGCCGACCCTTCCTTCTGATCGGCGGGATCGCGGTCGCACTCAGCTTTGTGCTGATGTGGTGGGTGCCCAAGGGGCCTGCGGTTCAAGCGTGGTTCGGCTCCCCCGAGGCCTACAGCTGGTTCCAGATCGGTTATATCCTTTTCGGCCTGATCCTCTTCTTCACGGCTTGCACGATTTTCGAGATTCCGCACGGGGCGCTCGGCATGGAAATGTCGCCCGACTACCACGAACGCACCCGCCTCTTCAGCGCGAAGAGCTTCCTCGGCAACCTCTTTGCCATGGGCACGCCGTGGCTCTTCGCTCTGGCCAACCTCGAGTGCTTCAAGGGAGTCGGCGGCAACGAGTCCGACGGCATGCGCTGGGTCTCAATGCTGGTGGCCGCCTTCCTGATCCCCATGTCATTCTGGTGGTTCCTTGCCTGCCGCGAGCCGGGGTTCGAGGCGGCGAAGACACAGAAACGGACGCGCTTCTGGAGCGACATGCGCGACGCCAGTAGGAACAGGACGTTCCTCCGGCTTGTGGCCATCATCTTCACCCTCGCCACGGGGTTCAACTTCGTCAGCCTGCAGGCCTACTACATCATCATCTTCTACCTCTACGGCGGCGACAAGACAGCGGCCGGCCCCCTCCTCGGCATCACCGGCACCGTCTGGGCGGTTACCGGGCTGGTCGCCGTGCTCTTCCTCAACGGACTGAGCAGGAACTTTGGGAAGACCCGCACGCTCGCCATCGCCATCATGCTGATGTTCTGCGCCCAGGCCTCGAAGATCTTCTGCTACAACCCGAAGCTTCCCTACCTGGTCGTCATCCCGACCATCCTGCTCTCTGCGGGCATGCTGATGTTCTTCACGCTCGGCTCCTCGATGCTCGGTGACATTTGCGACGAGGAGGAGCTGAAGACGAACCTCCGCTCCGAGGGGATCTACTGCTCGGTCTACTGGTGGTTCATCAAGATGGGGATCGCCTTTGCGAGCTTCGTGACCGGGGCACTGATCCTCTTCACGCAGTTTGACCAGAAACAGACGACCGGCGTCGACGCCCTGGCGGGCAGGATCAACGTCGCGGTCAGGGCGATGGAGAAATCCGAAGCCGCGGGGATCAAGCCGATCGCGGAGGCCGTCCAATCCGCCGACGAATTGGCCGTGCACTTCTCCGCCGAGGCGGCGAAGCATTCCGCGAGCAGGGAACACTACCTCCGCTTGGCCGGGGAGAGTGCGGGGGTGGGCGATCGTCTCAAGGAACTCGCCGCCAAGGAACCACTCCGCGATGCCGCCGGAATCACCTCCGGGTTGAAGGCGGTGCAGGGAAAACTGCCGGAACTTTCCGCCCAGCCGCCGCTGACATTGCTGAGACTCCGCGCGACCGAAATCGGATTGCCGATGCTGCTCTGCCTGCTGAGTCTCTGGTTACTCAAGTTTTACCCTCTCACTGAAGAGAGGGCCTATGAGATCAAGGAGATCCTGAAAGCCAGAAGAAAATCCCACGACGAACAACCCAATCCATGAGCACGACCCAAGCGACACATTCCGGAAGCACGCGCACCCTTGCTGACCATGCAGCACTCCCGATGCTCCGGGTGGGTGATCCCGACGGCCTGCATTTCCGCTTTCATCCCACAGGCCGTCTCCATTCCGTGCGCCATGGGGCCGACTTCTTGGTCAACCTGATGTTCGGATGCCCTCTTGCGGGAGGCCTGCATCGGCTTGATGTCGAGGTGGAGGGGGATGAGGGCCGCGTGGTCATTTCCGTGATCGGTTCGGGATCGCGCTCCTCGTTCTCGGCGGAGGGGAACAGGGCTGTCTGGAAAACCAAGCAAGATGATCTCTCTGTTCTCGCGACGCTGGCGGTCGATCCCGCGCGCAGTGCCTGGTCGCTGGAAGTTGCCCTCGGGAACAACGGTAGCAAGCCGGTGACGTGGCGGGCCTTCCAGGGGCTCGATGTCGGTCTCACCACGCCGGGCGCTGCAAGAATCAACGAGGCCTACGCGAGCCAGTACATCGACCACAGGGCACTCGATCACGCCGCCTTCGGAAAAGTCATCGCAAGCCGCCAGAATCTCGCGGTGAACGGCGTCAATCCGGTTCTCCTGCAGGCCTGTCTCGAGGGGTGCGATGAATTCGCCACCGATGCCAAGGACGTCTTCGGCGGCGCCGTCGAGCGTTCCTCGGTCCTCCCCCCGTTCCTGAGGGAGGGGGGATCATCCCTGCCGGGAGTACGTCAGGGGGAGTCCTCCTACGTTGCGCTCAGATCGCGGTCGATCCTGGTTCCGGCGGGCGGTGTTGCCCGTTGCCGTTTCGTCGGCATCTTCTCGCGGGACCTTCCCGAAGCCACCTCCGCGAAGTGCCTGCAATGGTTGGAAGGATTGGAAGGGTTGCAGGGAGGCGCGCCGGTCGCGGCCTCCCTTCCCGTATCGGCCGATGCCCCGCTTTCGATCTTTGACCAGCCACGCGTGCTCCACGGCGAGGCCATCGGCGAGAAGGAATTGAAAATCTGGTTTCCCTCGGCATGGGACATCGTCGAGCGCTCGCCGGGAGGGGAGCTCTGGTCCTTTTTCACCGGCGACGACTCCCGCCATGTCGTCACGCGCGCGAAGGAAGCGGCCATAGCGCGTCCTCACGCCACCATCCTCCGCTCCGGGAAAGGGATCTATCCCCGGCCGGACCAGATGACCACTACCTGCTTCGCCGCGGGCATCTTCAACTCGCTGCTCAGCAGCGGACACCCTTCCTTCCACCGACTCCTGAGCTACCCGCGCGAATCGATGAGCCTGCTTGCCAGCGCCGGTCAGCGGATCTGGATCCGCGACCGCGATGGATGGTTCCTGCTCGGGGTACCCTCCTTCTTCGAGATGGGACTCTCGGGAGTCCGTTGGTGCTACCGCCTTCCCGGTCGCACCCTGGAGGTGAACGTCGGTGTCGATCCTGCGGAGAGCCGTTGCCGACTCGAGTGCCGCATCGTCTCCGGTTCGCCCGTGGAATTCCTTGTCACCCACGGCCTTGCCGGCGGGATCAACGAATATGACGAGTCGGCCGAGCTCGAGATCGACCGGAGTGCGTCCGTGGCCCGCGTGAGGGTATCGGCGTCCAGTCCATTCAGGAAGATCGACCCATCCGCGGCTTTCCGGATCGCCGTCGACAATCCCTCCGGCGTGGCGGAGATCGGCGGCGCCGAATGCCTAGGCGGGGGTTCGCCCGGTCACGCCATGCTGGTCGTTCGCACCAATGAAGTCTCCTCCTTCGGGATCACGGTCACCGCGGAGAGCGGGCTCGCGACGGAAGGGGCGAATGCCACCGCCGTCGACGGCGACTGGCACGGCATGGCCTCCGGCGTCGTGTTGAAGGGATCCACCGAAGCTGTCGCACGGATCAACCGCTGCCTCCCGTGGTTCGTCCACAACGCCATGATCCACTTCTCGGTCCCGCACGGCATCGAGCAGTACAATGGCGGCGCCTGGGGAACCCGGGACGTTACCCAGGGCTCGGTGGAGCTCCTGCTCACCCTCGGCCACCACGAGACCTGCCGGCGTGTTCTGCTCGACATCTTCGCACACCAGTACGAGGGGGGTGCCCAATGGCCCCAGTGGTTCATGCTCAGCCCATTCGGCCATATCCAGCAGTCGCATAGTCACGGCGACATCCCTCTCTGGCCGCTCAAGGCCCTCTGCGACTACATCGAGGATAGCTCGGATTTCGCGATTCTGGACGAGACTGTCCCATGGACCCGGCATGGGGACGGCTCCCTCACAGAGCGCCGCTCCACCCTTCTCGAGCATGTCGAGGACACCGTGTCCTGGCTGCGTCATAACTGCAGTCCCGGCACCGCCCTTATCCGCTACAAGGACGGCGACTGGGACGACTCGCTCCAACCGGCCAAGCCCGAGTTCCGCGACCGGCTTGTGAGTTCCTGGACCGTCGCCCTCTGCTACCAAGTGCTCAGGCGTCTGGAGGAACTCAGCCGCCGCAGCGGAAAGAAGTTGAACGGGCTCGACGGCTTCGCCGACGAGGTTCGCCGCGACTTCCACCGCTTCCTGATCATCGATGGAACGATCTGCGGATTCTTCCTCTTCGATTCTGAGGGTGCGCTCACCGGGCAGCCGTTGATTCATCCCGACGACCGGTTGACAGGGATCTCCTACCGCCTCATTCCGATGACCCGCGCCATGATCGCGGGACTCCTCACCCCGGAGGAAGTGGAGAGGCACTGCGGACTGATCGAGGAGCATCTCATGGCGGCGGACGGGGCGCGCCTGATGAACCGGCCTCCAGTCTACAAGGGTGGTGTTTCCGAAATCTTCCAGCGCGCGGAATCGAGCTCCTGTTTCTCGCGTGAGATCGGGATCATGTACACGCACGCGCATCTGCGTTACATCGAGGCCATGGCCGCGCTGGGCAGGGCCGACGCCATGCTTGCCGCGTTCAATCAGGCAAATCCCGCGGGGATCTCCGCTTCCGTTCCGCATGCGCTGCCGAGACAGGCGAACGCCTACTTCTCGAGCTCCGACGCCGCGGTCGCCACCCGCTACGAGGCCTCCGAGCGCTATGGGGAGATCAAGACGGGAAAGATCCCGGTCGAGGGGGGCTGGAGGATCTACTCGAGCGGCCCCGGGATCTACCTCCATCTGGTTCTCACCCGCATGGTCGGTCTCCGGCGTCATTATGGAACGGTGGTGCTCGATCCTGTGTTGCCGCGTTCGCTCGACGGACTCGAGGTCACGATGCCCTGGGGTGATCGTTCGCTGAGGATTCGCTTTTCCGTCAAGTCACGGGAGCACACGCCGCAGTCCGCCACCCTCAACGGGACGGCCCTTCAGCCGCTCTCCGTGTCCGAGAACCCGTACCGCACGGGCGGCTGGGTTCTTGTCGAGGGAGTCTTCGGCTCGTTGCTCAGCGAGGGGGAGAACCTTCTGGAAGTCGTCCTGTAGTCACACGCTCCCCGCACGAGTCCTTTCAGTTTCTTGAGTTCCTGAGTTTCTGATTAAAAAATCAAACCCTCGGCGCAATCGCTGCCAGCACGGAGTCGAGATCGGAGAGATTGTCGAAGAGGAAGTCGGGCGTGTGGGAAGCGAGTTCTTCGCGGGAATAGTGGCCGGTAGCCACTCCTACGGTGAGCGCGCCGAAGGCCTTCCCGCACTCGATGTCGCGGGGGGTGTCACCGATCACATAGATCCGGTCGGGTGTGAATTCCTCCCCGTGCTCCTTGAGGGCGCGTGTCATGGCGACGGGGCCGAGTTCGTTGCGGATGTGGTGGTCGTCGGCGTAGGCACCGAATCCGAAGTAATGCCAGACTCCGTAGTGGGAGAGTTTCACCTGGGCTCCCGCGGCGAGATTGCCGGTTAGTAGCGCTAGGACGCAGTCGGGTCGTTCGTTCATTCTCTCCAGCAGGGGAATGATTCCCGGAAGGATCTCCCCCTGATGGAGGTGGATGCGGTCGGCGAGCTTCCCGAGATAGGCATCAAGGAGAGCCATGATGTTCTCCTGTGAGGGCTCCATTCCGGCGGACTGCAGGACCGATCGGGCGATCCCAGTATCGGTGTTCCCCGCGAAGTTGATCCCCTCAAGCGGGGTGAGGCTTCCGCAGAGTTCCTTCACGGCCTCGGTGTATGAGGTGACCCCGGCACCCCCTGAGGTGATCAGGGTGCCGTCGATGTCGAAGAGGTAGAGGCGTTTTTGGAGGGAGGAGGCGGCCGCCGGCGAATCAACCGGCATGGCCCGTCTCCTCAGCCTTCACGGGTTCCTCACCCTCGTCGTCCTCATCGTCGTGATCCTCGTCATCCTCGATGTATTCCTCCTCGATCTTGGCGAACTTCCTCTTCCGCTTGGCGGCGGGGAGGGGGCTCATGGTCATGCCGACGGCGCGGCCTACGAGCTTCGGGGGCATGTCGACGAGGGCCATGGTCTCGAGGTCCTTCTTGATCTTTTCCATCATGGCCATGCCGAGATCCTTGTGGGCGTTCTCACGGCCGCGGAACTGGAGGACGATCTTGAGCTTGTTTCCCTTCTCGAGGAACTCCTCCGCATGACGGAGCTTCGTCTCGTAGTCGTGGGCGCCGATCTTCACCCGGAACTTGATCTCCTTGACCTTGCTGGCGGTATGCTTGTTCTCCTTCTCCTTCTTGGTCAGCTCGTACTTGAACTTACCGAAGTCGGCGATGCGGCAGACGGGAGGGTTGGCCGTCGGGGCCACCTCGATGAGGTCGAGTCCGTAGGATTTGGCGCGGCGGACGGCCTCCTCAGTTTTCAGGATGCCGAGTTGCTGGCCGGTGGAGCCGATGATGACGCGGACCTCGCGGGCGCGGATGCGGTCGTTGACGCGGATGAATGCTGGATTAATGGGACTTCAATGCGCCCTCGTGTTGCGGAGGCGCGGGGTTGTGACGGCATGGTGGTGCCGGCGGGTGACGGACTGCGGGGAAGGAAAAACCAAGGGATTCAGGCAACGGGGTGTCACGCACGCTCAGACTGTGAGCGTGCGATCACGGATTTCGGATTCGATTCGTTGGATGAATTCATCTTTCGCGATGGCCCCTTCGTCGCCGCGTTGGCGGCTGCGGATGGAGAGCTGGCCTGCGGCCTCCTCCTTGGGTCCGATGACGATCATGTAGGGCACCTTCTCGACCTGGGCAAGGCGAATCTTGGCCCCGAGCTTTTCCGGGGATAGGTCGGCGGTGGCGCGGATCCCCTTGGCGGTCATCTCGGCGACCACGGAGCGGGCGTAGTCGGCCACCTTTTCGGAGACCGGAAGGACACGTGCCTGCTCGGGGGCGATCCAGACGGGAAAGTCCCCTGCGAAGTGCTCGATGAGCACGCCGGTGAAGCGCTCCAGCGAGCCGAAGGGGGCGCGGTGGATCATGACCGGGACATGGGCCTTGCCATCGGCCCCCGTGTAGGAGAGGCCGAAGCGGACGGGGAGATTGAAGTCGACCTGGACGGTGCCGAGTTGCCACTCGCGACCGAGCACGTCCTTGACGACGAAGTCGATCTTCGGGCCGTAGAAGGCGGCCTCCCCCTCCTCCTCGGTGAAGGGGACTCCGAGGGTCGCAGCGGCGTCGCGGCAGGCCTGTTCTGCACGATCCCAGTTGGCGGGGTCGCCGACATACTTGTCGGAAGAGGGATCACGGAGGCTGATGCGGACGCGGTAGTCGGTCATCCGGAAGGTGCCAAGCACGGTCTTCACCAGATCGAGGCATCCCTTGAGTTCGCCGGCCATCTGCTCCTCGGTCACGAAGAGGTGGGCGTCATCCTGGGTGAAGCCGCGGACGCGGGTCATGCCGTTGAGCTCTCCCGACTGCTCCCAGCGGTAGACGGTGCCGAACTCGGCCAGGCGCACGGGAAGGTCGCGGTAGCTGCGGGGCTGCGACGCGAAGATCTTCACATGCATCGGGCAGTTCATCGGCTTGAGCAGATATCCGTCGATCTCTCCGGCGGAGACGCGGTTGCCGAGATCGGCGCAGCTGCATCCCTCGTCGGCCAGCTTCTCCATGGTGTCGCGCTCGATGAGCGGAGGGAACTGAGACTCGGCGTAGTACGGGAAGTGACCCGAGGTGCGGAAGAGGTCGAGGCGGCCGATGTGAGGGGTGAAGACCTGCGAGTAGCCCTGCTTGGCAAGTTCCCCGCTGATGAAGTTCTGCATCTCCTGGCGCATGATCGCCCCCTTCGGGGTCCAGAGGATGAGTCCCTGGCCCACCGAGTCGTCGATGTGGAAGAGGCCGAGTTCCTTGCCAACCTTGCGGTGGTCCCGCTTCTTCGCCTCCTCGAGCAGGGCGAAGTGCTTCTCGAGCTCCTCGGCGGAAGTGAAGGCGGTGCCGTAGATGCGCTGGAGTTGGGGGTTCTTCTCGTCCCCCTGATAGAAGGCGCTTGCGACATGGGTCAGCCTGAAGGCGCCGATCCCCGAGGTGGTGGGGACGTGGGGGCCCGCGCAGAGATCGGTGAAGGCGCCGTTGCGGTAGAGGGTGATCTCCTCGCCGGCGGGGATGCGGGTGATGATATCGAGCTTGAACTTGCTCGGCTCGGGACGGGGCGAGAGCCCGGCGAGTTCACCCCGCTGGCCCATGGCGAGGGCCTCGTCACGGGTGATCACCTCGCGCTGGAAGGGCTGGGCCTCGGCGATGATCGCGGCCATCTCCTTCTCGATCTTCTCGAAATCCTCGGGGCTGATCCGATGGCCGAGATCGACGTCGTAGTAGAAGCCGTTCTCCACCGGAGGGCCGGCGGCGAACTGGGCCTCGGGCCAGATGCGGAGGATGGCATTGGCCAGCACGTGGGCGCAGGAGTGCCGGATGGTTTCGAGTTCGGTCATTGGGGAAAGGTGTTTGGGCTGAAGACTGTTAGACTATTAGGCCAGAGAGTAGAGACTGAGGGGGAAATTCGAAATCTTCAGGTTTCAAGTTGGCTGGCCCGGCCGTTGCTCCGCATCCGTTACGGCAGCTTGCAGGTCAGCGGGCGCGAGCCCGATGGCCGCTTCTTCCAGTAAAGTGGGGATGCCGTTTTTCACCGGGTAGGCGGCGGTGCCATCCTCGCGAACCAGAAAGCCGTCGGCCTCATGCGAGGCATGGTGGGGGATGGCGCGGAACTCCTCCGGGGTCGCAAGATGCAGTTGCTGTCCCGTGACGGGACAGCGGAGCAGGGCCGAGAGTTCCGAGAGAAAATCGGCCATCAGTATTTTGCGACCGATTTATCGATCCGATCGGCCCAGGCGAGGATACCTCCCTGCACGTTGAAGAGCTTCGAGAAGCCCGCCCCTTGAAGCTCACGCAGGGCATTGGCCGAGCGGACGCCCGACTTGCACTGGAGGTAGATCGTGTCGGCGCTGTCGAGTTCGCTCATGCGGCTGTGGAGATCGCCGAGAGGGATCAGCTTCGCTCCGGGAATCCGGGCGATGTCCCACTCGAACTGCTCGCGCACATCGATCAGGGTGACCTTCTCGCCGCTCTGCAGCTTGGCATGAAGCTCCTCCACCGTGACTTCCGGCACGGGAGGCTCGGCCTCCTCGGCCGCGGCCGCCTGCGGGATCCCGCAGAAGGTGTCGTAGTCGATGAGTTCCGTGATGGTCGGGTTTTCGCCGCAGACGGGGCACTTCGGATCGCGGCGCGGCTTGAACTCCCGGAAGCTCATCTTCAGCGCGTCGAAGGTCATGAGACGGCCGATGAGGGGATCGCCGATCCCGACGATCAGCTTGATCGCCTCGATCGCCTGCATCACGCCGATGATGCCGGGAAGCACGCCCAGCACGCCTCCCTCGGCGCAGCTCGGGACCATGCCCGGTGGCGGCGGCTCGGGGTAGAGGCAGCGGTAGCAGGGGCCGCCGAGATGCGGGGCAAAGACGGTGCACTGGCCGTCGAACCGGAAGATGGAGCCGTAGATGTTGGGCTTCTTCTGAAAGACGCAGATATCGTTGGAGAGGTAGCGGGTCGGGAAATTATCGGTCCCGTCGATCACGATGTCGTAGGGGGCGACGATTTCAGAGGCGTTCTCCGAGGTGAAGAAGCAGTCGTGGAGATCGACCTGCACGTTGGGGTTGATCTCCTTGATGGTGTCCTTGGCACTCTTGATCTTCTTGCGACCGACATCGCGGGTGCCGTGCAGGATCTGGCGCTGGAGGTTGGAAAAATCAACGGTGTCGAAATCGACAAGGCCGATGCGGCCGATGCCGGCGGCGGCGAGGTAGAGGGCGATCGGGGAGCCGAGGCCGCCGGTGCCGATGCAGAGAACGCTGGCCGCCTTGATCCGCTTCTGACCCTCCAGGGTGACCTCGGGCATGATCAGATGGCGCGAGTAGCGCGCGATCTCGTCGTTGCTCAGTTCGACGGCCGAGGAGCGTGCCGGATCAATGATGCTCTTACTCATAAAAAGGGGCTATAAGTACCCTCTGGGACCTTCCCTATCAAGGGAAAGAGGGTCCTGGTAACTCTTTAAGACACGCTTTCAGCTCTCTGAGCCCGATCGCTCCAACTCCATCACCTGGGAGACATCCTTGTCACCGCGTCCGGAGAGGTTCACCACGATGAGTTCCTCGGGTTTCATGGTCGGGGCGACCTTGATCACCTCGGCGATGGCGTGGGCTGTCTCCAGAGCGGGGATGATCCCCTCGATGGAGGCGAGTTTGTGGAAAGCGGCCAGCGCCTCCTCGTCGGTGGCGTAGGAGTAATGCACCCGGCCGATATCCTTGAGATAGCTGTGCTCGGGTCCGATCGCGGCGTAGTCGAGTCCCGCGGAGACGGAGTGGGTCAGTTCGATCTGTCCGTCCTCGTCGGCCAAGAGCCATGTCTTGGTACCCTGAAGGACGCCGAGCTTGCCACCTTGGAAGCGGGCGGCGTGCTTGCCGCGCACGATGCCGCCGCCGCCGGCCTCGACCCCGGTCATGCGGACCGACTCGTCGTTGAGGAAGGCGTAGAAAAGACCGATTGCGTTGCTACCGCCGCCGACGCAGGCAACCAGAAGGTCGGGAAGGCGTTCCTCGCGCTGGAGGATCTGCTTGCGGGCCTCGTCGCCGATGATCCTGTGAAAATCACGCACGATCATCGGGTAGGGATGGGCGCCCAGGGCTGATCCAAGAATGTAGTGGGTGTCGCGGACATTGGTCACCCAGTCACGCATCGCCTCGTTGATCGCTTCCTTGAGGGTCGCCTGTCCGGCGGTGACGCCGATCACCTCGGCGCCGAGGAAGCGCATTCTGGCGACATTCAGGGCCTGACGCTCCATGTCGACCGCTCCCATGTAGATCCGGCAGGAAAATCCGAAGCGTGCGGCGGCCGTGGCCGTCGCCACGCCGTGCTGACCCGCCCCCGTCTCGGCGATGATCCGCTTCTTGCCCATGCGGCGTGCGAGGAGGATCTGACCGAGGGCATTGTTAATTTTATGCGCTCCGGTGTGGAGGAGGTCTTCCCTCTTGAGGTAGATCTTCGCACCGCCGAGTTCCTTAGTCAGGCGTTCCGCGAAATAGAGCGGCGTCGGCCGGCCGACAAACTCCTGAAGGAGCGAAGCAAGTTCGTTCCGAAAAGCAGGATCCTTGCGGGCGGCGGCATACTCCTGCTCGAGGTCGAGCAGGGCGGTCATCAGGGTCTCCGGAACAAAGCGGCCCCCATACGGGCCGAAGTGGCCGTATTGGTCAGGCAAGCTGGTGAGGTCGGGAGAGGTGGCAGCCATGGGGTGGGTCAGGGAGTATGGACAGGAATTCACCCCGCCGCAATCGCCCGGAACGCTTTCTCGATCGCTTTCCTGTGAGGGGAGGGGATCGGGAGGTTGGAAAGTTCCTCACGGGAGAATCCCTTCAGGGTTTTGGGGAGGGCACCCTTGATCGGGAAAAGCCTCATGGTGACCCTGTAGCGGGTGATGGGATAGGTGAGTTCGGCAAGGGGGCGTCCGGCGGGCTTGCTGGTGCCAAGTTCCGGAAGAATCCAGAGACCGCTCCAACGGGGGCCCGCCGACTGCTCCAGATGGAGCTTTCCGCTACGGTGGAACCACGCCCGGTGCTCGGTGAGTTTCGTCGTGACCTTGCGGGGCGATTTTTTGGGAAGCTTCTCCGGAGAGGTGGCCGAGCAGGTCGTCCGCAGGGGACAGGCGGCGCAGTCGGGTTTGCCTGCCTTGCAGATCATCGCACCGAGGTCCATGAGGGCGGAGGCGATGGCACGGCATCCCGAGTCGGGGAAAAACGCGGAGGCTAAGGCTTCCAGCGTTTGCCTTCCCGCCGAGGAATCAATGGCCGAGGTGACGTTACCCCAGCGGGCAAGGACCCGGATGATGTTGGTATCAAGCACGACAGCCTGCTCGTTGTGGGCAAAGGCGCGGATCGCGGCAGCGGTGTAGGCCCCGACGCCCGGGAGGGAGAGGAGATCCTCCTCGGTGGTTGGCAGAGTACCCTCGTGGAGCTTTATGACAGCCTTGGCGGCGGCATGGAGCCTGCGTGCGCGGGAGTAATAACCGAGCCCCTCCCATGCGGAGAGCACCTCCTGCTCTGTTGCCGAGGCGAGGTCGGCAAGGGTCGGGAACTTTGTCATCCAGTCGTGAAAACGGGGGGTCACCGTCGCGACCGTGGTCTGCTGGAGCATGAACTCGGAGACGAGCACGGCGTAGGGGTGATGGCCCTGACGCCAGGGGAGGTCATGTCTCCCGTGCTCGGCATGCCATTTCAGGAGCACCTTGCGGGCTTTCCTGATCGAAAGAGATCCGCGTAACGCCCGCCGAGGGGTTGCTTTTGCCGAGGGTCTCTTCTTGTCCACACAACGCTCGTAAGGCACCTTGCTGGAAACCGCAAGAATCGCCGTGCCCCCACCAATCCACTCACAGACCTATCCCCTGAGTACGGAGCAGGCCGAAAAGCTCCGGGCGATCCTGCAGGAGCGTGGATTCACCTTCGCGGAGAAGCCCTACACGCTCTATGCCGCGACCAAGGAGAAGCTCAATGTCGCCGTCTACGAGAAGGGGCCGAAGGTGCTGATCCAGGGGAAGGGACTCGAAGATTTCATCACCTTCGTGATGGAGCCGGAGATCCTGGGGGAGGCGCGCCTCGGCTACGAGGAGGTGCATGAACCGGAGCAGTTCGAGCCGCACTTCGGGGTCGATGAGAGCGGCAAGGGTGATCTCTTCGGGCCGCTGGTGATCGCCGGGGTCTATGTCGACGGTGATCTGGCCCGGCATCTCCGCGACGCGGGCATCCGGGACAGCAAGGGGATCGGCACCGATAAAAAAATCCGGGAACTGGCCGAAGTCATCAGGAAGTCGGGTGCTCCCTCCGAGATGATCGTCATCGGACCCGAGAAATACAACCAGCTCTACAAATCCATCGGGAACCTCAACCGGCTCCTAGCCTGGGGCCACGCCCGTATCATCGAGAATCTCTGTGCCCGCGTCCCCAAGTGCCCCCGCGCCCTTTCCGACAAATTTGCCGATGCCCGGGTCCTGCAGAAAGCGCTCTTGGAAAACGGCCGCAAGATCCAACTCGACCAGCGCACCAAGGCGGAGAGTGACTACGCCGTGGCGGCGGCTTCCATCCTCGCGCGCGAGGGATTCATCAACTGGCTCGACAAGCACGGCGAGGAACTCGGCGTGGAGCTGGCCAAGGGGGTCTCGCCGAAGGTCAAGGCATCGGCCGCCGCGATCCTCGCGCAATACGGGCCGACGATGCTGCCCAAGGTGGCCAAGATGCACTTCAAGACCGCCACCGAGGTGCTGACGGCTTCCGAAAAAGCCTAAGGCTTTTTCACAAACCGCTTCCTCAGCGACCAGGCGTCGCGCAGGGCTTTGAACCCGTCACGTGGCAGCCAGACCCTGGAGCCTCCCGCATCGGCCCACGTGACGGGAACTTCTTTCATCCGGTAGCCGAGTTGCTCGGCGATGTTGAGGATTTCCACGTCGAAGGCGAAGCCGTCGAGTTGCGACCGCGAAAAGATCGCCTTGGCCGCATCGTGGCGGAAGAGTTTGCACCCGCATTGCGTGTCGGCGAACCGGGTCAGTCCCCCCAGGCGGAGGGCCGTGTTGAAGGCCTTTCCGGAGAGTCTCCGCATCGGTGGTTGCCGGATCACGATCCTGCTTTGAGGGAGTCGACGGCTTCCGAGGATGCCGTCGAGAGAATGATGTTTCTCCATCATGGTCACGAGCTCCTCAAGGCACTCCACCGGGACGCTCAGATCGGCATCGGTGAAGAGGATGATCTCACCACGGGCGGCGGAGATGCCGAGACGCACCGCCATCCCTTTTCCGGAGCCCTCATGCTGGATGATCGGGCGGAGCCATGAGTCCGTGAGGGCTGCTTTTTCCACGATATCGGTGGTCGCATCGTAGCCTTGGACAACGGGGATCACCTCGGTGGAGCGTCCCGACCGGGCGATCCATTCACGGATCAGACCGAGGGTTTTTGGCAGGCGTTTCTCTTCATTGCGCGCGGGAATCACCACGGAAAGGGCAGGGCGTTCTTGATTCATGGGGGGAAGGCGCGTTTGCTTGGAAGGAATGCAGACTCGCCCATCAGGATCCGGCGTCAAGAACCTCCTTGTCCTCTTGCGAGGGGGGCTTCTTGTGGAGGTCGGCATCCTCCTGCTCGCCGCACTGCTGAGGCTCTGGGGACTCGATCTCAAGCCCCCCCATTTCGACGAGGGAATCAATGGTTGGTTCGTCGACCAGATGAGGAGCGTCGGGTACTACCATTACGATCCCGAGAACTACCATGGGCCGCTCTATTTCTACGTTCTTTTTGTCTTCCTCTCGCTCTTGGGAAGGAATCTCTGGGCACTCCGCCTCCCTGCGGTGATCGCCTCGGTCGCTTCGGTCTGGGTGGCCTTGAGGTTCGATCGGTTTTTCGGGAAGGGGACGGTGCGTCTCGGTGCTCTGGCCTTGGCGGTCTCTCCCGCCGCGGTTTTCTACGGCCGCTATGCGATCCATGAATCGTGGCTTGTCCTGGCCCTGATGATCACGACGCTCGGTCTTCTCGGGCTCTGGAAAGAAGGGAGGCGTTGTGATCTGGCGCTCGTGGCGGGCGGGGTCGCCATGATGCTTCTGCTCAAGGAGACGGCCGTGATCCATCTTGGGTGCTTCGTGATTGCGGCCGGATGCCTGACTCTCTGGCAGAGGATTGTTCCCTCACGCCAACCGCTCGTGATCGCGCCCCAGCGCTGGAGTCGTGAGGATCTTGCTCTCTTCTGCGGTCTCGCCCTGCTTGCGCTGATCTTCTTCTACTCCGGAACCTTCTTGAATTGGACCGGTATTCCCGATTTTTTCCGGGCCTACGCCAAGTGGTTCCAGACCGGCACGGGGGCCGGAGGGCATGAGAAGACCGACTACCACATAGGTCACTTCGCCTTCCTGAACTGGTACTGGATCGCGCTCATGGCCCGCTACGAGTGGCCCGCCTTGCTTGGGCTGCTCTTTGTGCTCCGCCTCGCTTGGCCCGTTCCGGCGATGCTCCGCTATCTCGGGATCTACGCGGTCGGCGTGCTGCTCGCCTACTCGATCGTCCCTTACAAGACCCCTTGGTGCATCATCTCGATCCTCTGGCCGTTTGCATTCCTCTTCGGTGCAGCGATTTCCGAGCTCTGGACAACGCGCTCTCTGCGGCTGGTCTCCGTAATTTTTGGGGTAGCTCTGTTGGGTGGATCATTGCTTCTGACCCTGCGACTGAACTTCCGCCACTTCACCGATCCCAAGGAGCCGTATGTCTATGTCCAGACCCAGCCCGGGATCGCTGTGGTGACAGAGCCCGTGCTCGGGATGGCCGTGCGTGATCCCCGCAACCATGCGATCTCGGGAGATATCCTGATCGAGAGCTACTATCCGCTTCCCTGGATTTTCGGGGAGTTCTCGCGCATCGGCTACTACGGGAAAGACCATAAGGCGACGGAACTGACGGGTGACTTCATCATTGCGATGAGTGCCCAGAAGGCCGAGATCGAAAAGAAGCTCAGGGAGCCGTACTTGAGACGGAGCTTTCAGCTGCGTGATTCGATGGAGGAATGCACGGTTTGGTTCCGGCAGGCCCTGTTTGCCCCATGGTTTGAGGAGAAGGGGCATGGGGCTCCGGAGCGTGTGCTTCCCGCTCCCAAGTCAGCCGCAAAAACCACGGCCGAACAGGGAGGCAAGCCGTGAGGCTTCCCGTTTCGATTCTTTCCGGAGTGGCCGCCTCCGTCGCGGCGGCTCTGCCACTTGACTGGGTTGGATCCGGACTCCACCCATGGAATGTGTGGGTGGCGCTCTTGATGGGGCTCATGGTGGCCGTCATTGCCTTCGCGCTAATCCCCCCGTCACCCTCCCGACGACCCGTGACCTTCTGGGAGTGGTTCATGGTGGCGGTTTTTACCTGCGCCTCGGCCCGTGCCTTTTTATGGCTCCTCTATCCGGATGGCGATGCATGGAAAATCCTCTCCCCGAATAATCTCGGCGATCTCTCCCTGCATCTCTCCCTGATCCGATGGATGGCCGCGACTCCCCACTGGTGGCCTGCAAGTCCGATCCTGGTGGGTGACCCGCTGCGTTATCCTCCGGGAAGCGATCTCTTCAATGCCCTTCTCCTCCATGGAGGGCTGCCCGTGGAGCGCGGGCTTCTCTGGTGCGGAATCGGAGGCGCGGCGCTCACCGGTTACGCTCTCTGGCGCTGGGGTGGAGCGGTCGCGCTGGCCGCTTTTCTTTTCAATGGCGGCTTTGCCGGGTGGGTTGTGGTCAAGTCGGGTTTGGCAACGGATCCCGATGCCGCGTGCCAGTGGAAGAATCTCTTCCTGACACTCTTCATCACCCAGCGGGGATTCCTGTTTGCCTTACCCGCGGGATTGATTTTGCTAAGCGCATGGCGTGAGGAGTGCCTGAAAAATCACGGAGTGAGATCGGTTCCGTTGCCGCTTCAAGCTATGCTTCTCGCGGTGACGCCCCTCTTCAGCATCCATGCGTCGCTCTTTCTCGGGGTGGCGATGACCGGGATCTTCCTTCTGGTGCCTGCCTCCAGAAAGCGGCTGGCGATGCTGGCGGTCTGCTCATGGCCCTTCATGGCGTTCTTCGGATGGCTTGTCACCAGCGGAGCAGGCGGCCCCTCGGCGCTGGGGAGCCTCGGGTGGAAGCTCGGTTGGATGAGTGATGGGAGCGTTGGCTTCTGGTTCTGGAACTTCGGCATCGCACTCCCGTTGGCCGTTCTTCTCTGCCTCCTGCTGGTTGGTAAAAAGTACTGCGCCGAGGCGCGCGCCTTTGTCTGGCCTGCCGCTGTCGTTTTCGTCGCTACCCTCCTGATCCGCTTCGCGCCCTGGCCTTGGGACAACATGAAGCTGATGCTCTGGTCGTGGATCGTGATTGCTCCTTACCTCTGGAGTATCCTGATTGAGCGTCGCCCCTTTGTTCTCCGTGCCTTGGCTGCCCTGCTTCTCTTCGCTTCCGGAGCGGTAACGCTCGTGGCCGGGCTCGATGGACGGCATGGATATGAGCTGATTAAGAAAAGCACCCTTGAGGAGGCGGCGTGGTGCCTGCGCGGGGTTCCCGCCGAGGCGGTGATTGCTTGTGCCCCGGAATACAACCATCCCGTGCTTGTCCTGGGACACCCGGTGGTTTGCGGCTACGAGGGGCACCTCTGGAGTCATGGCCTCGATTACGAAGGGCGACTCGCCGCCCTCAATGCCCTTATGAACGGGGAGAGCGGATGGCAGGAGAGGGCGCGCAGGTTGGGGGTCTCCTTGATCTACTGGAGCGATCTGGAGGCCAAGCGCTGGCCCGATTCCAAACTCCCGTGGGCTCGGGAGACCACCCCCTCGCTTCATCGGATTGAGTAAGCTTTGGCCAATTAAGCCATAAACCCGGTTGATTTCCGGAGACCCTCTTTGATATTGAAGACCTATGAAGACCACCTCCCTGCTATCCCTTGCTTCCATCGCCGCCCTTCTGGCCGGCTGCACCACCGAGATCGGCCCCAATGGCCAGCCCCGTCAGGTGATGACCCCGATGGGGGCCGCCGTTCTTCAGGGAGTCACCGCGGCGGGGATCGGAGCAGGCACCGGGGCTCTCATGAAAGGAGTGAACCCCGTCGCCGCGGGAGCCATCTCCGCGGGAGCTGGAAGCATCGGCTCCCAGGCGATCAATGCCTTCATTCCGAAGTCGAGCGGTTCCGGAGGCGGCTATCAGCAGCAACCCACCAACCAGCAACTCTACACCCGCAGTTCCGACGGAGGTTTTGTTCCCGCCAAGATCAGCTATGTGCAGCAGCAGGACGGCACCTACATTCCCTCCTATCCGAGGGGGAGGCAGCTCTTCCGTCAGCTCCCGAACGGTTCGTTCGCTCCGGTTAACTGATCTTCCTGAAAAATTAATATGGAACTCAGGAAATCAGGAGCTGAGCAGGGATGATAAAAGGAATCGAAGAGGATCTGTTCTGAAGCGTGGAGGGATCCTGCAGATGGCCTAAAAGCCTACAGCCTAAACAGCTAATAACCTCAATCAGCCTTTGATGTCTCCGGCAGCTTGATGGCAAGCAGCCGGAGGCTGTTGATCACCACCAGCAGGGTGCTTCCCTCGTGGGCGGCGACGCCAAGGGTTAGGGGGACTGGGTAGATGAAGGCAGCGCAGACCATCAGCAGGACGGTCCCGAGGGCGACAACGATGTTCTGGGTGATGATTCCCTTGGCCTGAACGCTCAGGAGTCGGGCGAGCAGGAAATTCTCGATCCGGTCGTTCATCAGCACCACTTCGGCCTGCTCAAGAGCGGCATCGGAGCCGCGCGCTCCCATGGCGACACCGACATCAGCGGCGGCGATGCAGGGGGCGTCGTTGACTCCATCCCCGATCATGGCGACGCGGATCTTGCCTCCCTCCTTGAGGTTCTCGACAGCCTCGACCTTCTTATCGGGTGAGAGTTCCGAGAGGATCTCTCCGATGCCGACCTTGGCGCCGATCAATTCGGCGGCATCGCGGTGATCGCCGGTCAGCATCACGGTGCGGATACCCTGCCGGTGGAGTGCCTTGAGGGTGACGGCCGATTCTGGCCTGATCTCGTCGGTGAAGACCATTCTTCCCAAGAGGCTATCACCGGCCACCCAGACGACGGCGCCAGCTGTTTTTCCCGCGGAGGGCAACTCCCGTGCCGCAAAACGCTCCATTCCGAGGACGAGCTTGCGGCTTCCCATGACGTAGGTTTCCCCGGCGATGCTGGCCCGAACGCCTTTACCCAGTATGGTCTCGAAGTTCGCCACTTCCATGGCGGGGGTTCCCCAGGTTGCTGCGATCCGCCGGATGGCACGGGAGAGAGGATGCTCGGAGAGGCGGGCGAGGGAGTGGGCGACTTTCCGGAAGCGTTCCTCCGATCCCTCGAAGACATCGATCTCGGCGAGGGTGAGATTTCCCGAGGTCAGGGTGCCGGTCTTGTCGAGGGCGACGACGCTGACATTGGCGAGCGTTTCGATCGCGGCGCCCCCCCGGTAGAGGATACCCCGTCGCGCGCCGCTGGCGATCGCGGAGAGGATCGCCGAGGGGACCGAGAGGACCAGCGCACAGGGTGAGGCCACCACCAGCAGGGTCATGGTGCGGTAGAAGGCGCTGGCGCTCCCGTCCGTCGTCTCGAATGGGGTGAGGCCGAGCACCAACCACCAGACAAAGAACATCACAGTGCAGAGCGAGAGAATGGTCCAGGTGTATCCGGTGCCGAACTTGTCGGTGAAACGCTGGGAGGGAGCCTTGAGGTTCTGGGCATTCTGAATGAGGCGGATGATCTTCTGCAGGGAGCTCTCGCTGGCGGGGCGGAGGACGCGTCCCTCAAGGACACCCCAGAGGTTGATGGTTCCCGAGAGGGCGGTGTCGCCGGGGCGCTTGGCGACGGGGATCGCCTCGCCGGTCATGTTCGACTCGTCGCAGGCGCTCTCCCCCTTGATCACCTCCATGTCGGCGGGGATCTGCTCACCGGTGGTCACCAGAACGACCATCCCCGGAACGAGCTGCTCCACGGGAACCTGCTCCTCCCTGCCGTCGCGGAGAACGCGTGCGGTCTTGGGGGCGCCCCGGAAGAGGGCGTCGATCGCCTTCTTGGTGCGTCCCATGGCGAAGTGCTCCATGGCCCCCGAGGCCGAGAAGAGGAAGAGCAGGAGCGCCCCCTCGCGCCAGGCACCGATGATGCTGGCACCCACGGCCACGGCGAGCATCAGGAAGTGAACGTCGAGCTGTCCCTTGCGGATGCGTTCCCAGGCATCCCCGGCCGCATCCCAGCCGCCGCAGAGATAGGCCAGGAGATAGAGGCCCGTGGCGACCGGGCGGTTGTGAAAGATCGCCTCGCTCAGGAGGCCAAGAACGCCGAAGAGAAGGCAACCAGCCGCAAGGGCCGCCATCACCCTCCACTCCTCGTGCTCCTCGTCATCACCGAACGGGGAGTGAGCCCGCGCCGCGTATTGCGGGAAACAGGAAGCGCATCCGGCTTTGAGCCTTGAGAGCAGGGCGGGGTTGGTGGCCGATGAGGGCATGAGGGAAAAGCTATCGGGGTGGCGGGGAGTGTCAAAACAGGAGAATCTGCTTCCCTCGGGGCCTTCGTCCGTTTCCCATGAGGGGATGGAACGACTCGTTGAGGCGAATCAATTGGCGGTGCTTGGCGCAACGTATGCCGCCAAGGGAAAGAAACTCGTGCTGACTAACGGCTGCTTCGACCTGCTCCACACCGGCCATATCCGTTATCTCGAGCAGGCGCGTGCTTGCGGCGATGCCCTGATCGTGGCGGTCAACAGCGACGCCTCCGTCCGTGAACTCAAGGGGCCCGAGAGGCCTCTGAACGCGGAGGCCGACCGTGCCGAGGTGCTGGCGGCTCTCCGCTGTGTCGATCATGTGACGATCTTCACCGGCAAGCGTGTCACTGACGTCATCCGCGCCCTGCGTCCCGCTCTTTATGCGAAGGGGGGAGATTACACCCCGGAGACGCTTGATCCCGGCGAACGGGCCGCTCTGGAAGAAGTCGGAGCGGAGATTCGTATCCTCCAACTGGTTCCGGGGCGATCAACCACGGGGCTTCTGGAAAAAGCCCGGGAAAAGTAATCCCGGGATTTCGATCAGTACTGCGGACCGCTGATCAATCGGACCGCGGGATCAGTCCAGCGCTTGTCAGGGAAGATCAGGGGGGCGTTCGTCGAGATCACCGTGGCGCCGCTGAGAACAAACTCGGGGTAGAAGGAATCGCTGGCGGGCTCATAGACCTTCTCGCCGGAGAAGCGCCCGGTGAGGCGGTACTCGTAGTTGTTGTCCGAGCCGATGTCATTGCGCTCACGGTCGGGGGCGAGCTTCTTCTGCTCGTTGAACATGACCAACTGGGAGTCCTTCCAGGGCTCGCCCGGCTTCTTCACCCATCCCCACATCTTGTAATCCGCTTTGTAGAAGCGGCGGCCGATGTAGTAATCGCCGGGCTTTTCACCGGAGATGGCGGCCGAGATCGCCTGACGATCCTGGGCCGTCTGGTAGACGATCGGGGCCTCGCAACCCGAAAGCAGGAGAACCGCCGTGCAGAGCGCCAAAGGGGTTCTTAGGAACCTCATGGAGAGGAGTGCGCGCGGGAGGGCTCCCGCGGTGTAACTCGTCGGTCGCACCTCAGACGGAGACGCGCATCGGCATCAGCACGTAGAGGAAGCGCTGGGCCGAGTTGATCTTGATCACGCCGGGGCTCATCTCGTCGATCAACTCGAGGGAGATGGTGTCGTCGGAGAGGTTGCGGAGCGGATCGATGAGGAACTCGGGATTGAAGGCGATCGAGAGGTCGCGTCCCTTGTACTGGACGGCCAGGGATTCCTTCGCCTCGCCGACCTCGGGGGTGTTGGAGGTGATGTCGAGGTTGTTCTTGGTGAAGTTCAGCCTGACCGAGCCGCTCTTGTCGCTGCTGAGCAGGGAGACGCGGCGCGTGGACTGGAGAAGGACCTCGCGCTCCAGGGAGACACGCTCCTTGGCCTCTCCGGGGATGACCTGGCGGTAGTTGGGATAGGTACCGTCGACCAGCTTGGTGGCGAGCACCGTGGTGCCGAGGTCGAAGGCGACCAGGTTGTCGCCGACATGGAGGCGGACCTCCTTGTCATCAACGAGGAGACGCTGGAGTTCGTTGATCGCCTTGGTGGGGACGATGAAGTCACGCTCGTGGCCGGCGGGATACTTGATCTCGCCGAGCTCCGCATCGCAGAGGGCGAGGCGGCGTCCGTCGGTGGCCA
>Ga0114964_10000371_pt1 | contig 34885 bp, 32 predicted proteins | sample C_131016_MF_Meta_FD_92638 | JGI IMG/M metagenome (GOLD analysis project Ga0114964, IMG submission 92638) | Freshwater microbial communities from Lake Croche, Canada to study carbon cycling - C_131016_MF_MetaG | ecosystem: Environmental > Aquatic > Freshwater > Lake | place: Lake Croche, Canada...
CTGCGTTAAGTGCAAAGAGAAGCGTGCCTTCGAAGGACACGTAAAGGTCTCTGATTCTGGTCGCCGCATGGCACAGGGCATCTGCCCAGTGTGTGGCACAAAGGTCAACCGCATTTTGGGTAAAGCATAAACACCTAACTAAACGTAAAAATAACGCTCGTCACTTAAATGTGGCGGGCGTTATTTTTTTCAACTACCGCGCGCAAACTATTAGTGCAACGCTCCACAGAAAATCTAGGTGGAAAGGCCAAGCCCTGTGCAGATGATCGATACTCGCCCTTATGTCCACCCGTCAAAGTGAAGTTACTGCCCAACTCTTTCCCACGCTCAAAGCTGGCGTGCAAGTTATTAGCCAAGGGGGCACTACCTACGTTGGCTTTAGCCATCGGGGCATCGAGTTTGCATCCTCTCTTAGAACCTTCGAGGCCAGCTTTGCTCAGGTAGCTCTGGCGCACTTTGATGGTCTGCGCAGTATTGAAAAGATTCAACAATCACTTACTAGCCACTTTGCTCGCCAAGTTGAAATCAGTGAAATCTGGCAGTTAGTTACCCACCTGCTTTGCGCAGATCTAATTGAGCTCACCAAGGCTAAGAGCAATAATGTGCCAGCTCAAAATCGCGTCAATTTTCTAAGTCGCCTGACTCCAGAAACAAATCTTGCCACTTGGCAATCCGGGGGCGATCTTTGCTCATCAGAAATAATTGAGGCCCGGGCCAACTTTTCCATTTTGGTTTTCGGCAGCAATCGTTTGGCAATTTCAATCTATTCACTATTACTTGCAAGTGGCTTTTCTTCAACCAAGTTAATTGATCGCATTCGGCCGATAAAAGAAATTAGACCGCAATTAGTTTGCGGACAAGTGGTTAAAACCAGCGATATTGGCTTAAAAACTAAGGATGTCTTGGCTGGAATTAAACGTGACTCCCAATTGAATTTTGCAGGTGAAAAACCATTCCCTGCTATTCCCTCGTTCATTGTTTCTACTAGCGCCACCCAACCCGACTACATCCAACGTTGGATGAGTGAGGCTATTGCTCACCTATTGATTTCAAATATTGTTGAGAGTCGAATTGAGATTGGACCAATTGTAATTCCGGGCCAAAGTCCCTGTTTTCAATGCTTGGAACTTTGGCGAAGTTCAACTAACCCACTTCATCAAAAAATAAACCTTCTCACTTCCCTAGCCCCACCACTTGAATTACCAGCAAGTGCAGTAGCAACTATTGCTGGCTTGGCCGTATTACATATTTGCGAATTCGCCTATTTGCGAAGTTCTAAGTTAATTGGCGCTATTGCCCAAATTGATTTACTAAATACCTTAAGCCCGCAAATTGAATACTGGCAGCCACATGGGCAATGTGGCTGCCAGTTATCAACTATTAACTAGCTAGGACTTCTAGTTCTCGATTGATGCGTGGTCGACCCGGAGTCCGCTTTTCTTGGATTACTTGACCCTCGTCAAATAGTTCTCCGCCCCAGATGCCACATGGCTCCTTGCGCGATAGGGCGCCTTCTAGACACTTGGCCTTCATTGGGCACTCACCACAGAGCGCCTTGGCATAGGAGATTTCGGCCTTTGTCTCAGCGAAGAAAACTTCGGGTTCGGTTGAATGGCATGGCAACTTATATGTTGCGTCGGCAACTTCATTTATGCCAATCATTGCATCAGGGCCTTGGGCCCAGCCTGGTACCAGTAGTTCGCTGAAGAGAACAGTCACTGTTCTCACCTCCATCTTTCCTATTTATCTTTCTGTTGTCGGTTGGTTGGTTTTGGGTAATAAAAAAGGGCCGCTAATCCTTTAGAAGGATTTGCGGCCCTGGGGCTTTGATATCGGCTTATCCGATACGGCTCCAGGATCCGCGTCCTGCATAGGCTGCAAAATTCTTATAGGCAGCTGATGCATGATGCTTAGGTGTTGTTGTGAAGGCATGCCAATTAAGCGCAGCAGCAGTGCTGGCAACGCTTACCAAGTTGATTCCTTGTGACATGTTGCCAAGGGTAACGCAGGCCACATCATCCATGCAAGTTAATTAATTTGACCCGATTGCCACGAGAAATGGGCTTGGCTCACCCGTATAGGACAGATGAATGCGCTTTCTAGCCCGGGTCAGACCCACATAAAACAGGCGCCGCTCTTCATCAATTTGGGTGCCCATCGGCAAAATTCCATCACTAACACCGGCTAGAAAAACGTGATCCCATTCCAGACCTTTAGCCGCATGCAATGTTGCAAGGACAACCCCAGGCAAAGTTGGTGGATTGTTTTGCTCAGCCCGATCTTCTAACTCGCGCAAGAAAACCCGCAGATTTTTTGCCCCATCACCTTGCATCTCTTTTCCTAGACGCAAGAAGGCCTGCACATAATCAGTTTCGCCAAATGGGCGAAGAACTGAAACCAAGTCTGAATACCAATCACCATTTTCAGGTGGCAAAACCGAAGCACTTCGAATAACGCGCATCGCATCTCTAACATCTACTCGTTCAAAGAATCGCTCGGAGGTCTTTAATTGTGATGGAATTGAATTAGCGGCAAGCTCGCGCTCAAAGGCATCTAGCTGATTATTGGTTCTAGTCAGAATCGCAACTTCAACTTTTTCTCCGTGCTCGGCTCGGATGGCAGCAATTTTAGAAACCACATCTTTGGCCTCAGCATTATTTGAATCAAAGCGCACAACCTCTGGCTTTACTCCATGCTCATTCATTGAGGCTAGCTCATGGCCATGTTCACCAATCATTCCGCCTTGGCGCAAGATGGCATTGGCTGAAGCAATAATTTCTGGAGTGGAGCGATAACCACGAGAAAGGCGGATGACCTGGGCCTTGGGATATTTCTTTGTAAATTGCAATAAAAATGAGGAGGTTGCGCCAGCAAAAGAATAAATAGTCTGCGCAGCATCTCCCACAACACAGATTTCATCTCGGTTGCCAAGCCAAAGATTTAGTAATCGCTGTTGAAGTGGTGAAACATCCTGATATTCATCAACCGTAAAGTAGCGATACTGATCTCGAACTCGCTCTCTAACATCTCGATCTTCTTCCAACATACCAACAGTTAGGAGCAGAACATCTTCAAAATCTATTGCGCGCTCTTGTTGTTTTAGCGTTTCATAGGCTTGATAAACCTTGGATATCCCTTCTAAGTTTTGTTTATCACTCTTGTTATTTGGAATTCGAATTATTCGACCGGCGCCAAGGGCTTGCTCAACATAATCTTCTGGCGCAATTTCTAATACTTTTGCCCATTCGATCTCACTTGCAACTTCCCGAAGAGTTGATGTTTGTGGTGCTAAGCCAGCATCTGTGCGTGAGAGTGCTTCGGCAATTGCGCCAGATTTCATAGTCAAAAGTGAGGGAAATGAACCGCCAAATGAATATGGCCAGAAATACATCAATTGCTTTAAAGCTGCTGAGTGAAAGGTTCTTGCCGCAGCATTTGGAACGCCAAGGGTTCTAAGCCGGGCTCGCATTTCACCTGCTGCGCGAGCGGTGAAAGTTAACGCCAATGTCTTATTTGAATCAGTAACACCTGCCGCAATGGCATAAGCAATTCGATGGGTAATTACTCGAGTTTTTCCAGTTCCTGCCCCCGCGATTACACACACTGGCCCGCGGATTGCAGTTACTGCTTCGCGTTGTTCAGAATCTAAGCCGGCAAGGATTTCTTCAATCCCTTTGGCTGCAACAACTGGGCCATTCATTCTGGACGCCAACTCTGGCCACTGACTAAATCAACATTTGCCCCGTTGCCATACCAAGCTTCAATCATCTTGCGCGCAACGCTCATAACTGGCGGCAGCAGCAAAGACTTATCCAAAACGGCCTGCTTCATTTCTTCGCGTGAGAACCAACGAATCTGTTCGATCTCTTGGCCGTCAGGTCTGGCGGCTTGTGGATTATTTGTTCGTGCCTCAAAGGCAATCATTATGCTTGCTGGAAATGGCCATGGTTGAGAGCCTAAGTAATAAACATCAGCCACATCAACTCCGGCTTCTTCGCCTACTTCGCGGGCAACACAATGCTCAAAGGACTCACCTGGTTCAACAAAGCCTGCAAAGCAAGAGAAGCGATGTTCTGGCCAAACTTTTTGACGGCCAAGTAATACACGATCATCTTTATCTTTAATCAAAACAATTATTGCCGGATCAGTTCTAGGGTAATGCTCGCTGGCATCTTGATCGCACTTGCGAAGGGTTCCACCATTACCAGCTGTTGTTCTAGCACCACACCTAGCGCAGAACTGATGCGCGTGATGCCAATTAGCTAGTGCCTGGGCATGAACTGCCAGCCCCATCTCTAAATCAGATAGGCCATCACCAATTGCTCGCAGGCTTTGATAACTTTGGTCTTCTTCGTGCGCCAGAAGATTTAGCGCATCACTGCACCAAGCAAAATATCCAATACCTTTTTCAATTCCAAGGAAGATCTTCTCGCCACTTTCAAAACTGCCAGAAAGTTTTAGGCCATCAATATCTGCCGCTGATAGGAATTTAATTTGAGCCAAATCAGTTACTAAGAATTTTCCAGATGCGTGGTGAAGAATTTTTCCACTATCCCAAAGGCGATTTAATTCCTCTGGCTGAAGTCGAATATCTCCCGCTCGATCAACACTTGCCCGAGCCAACGGCAGTTCTAGCCGTGCTGGCTGCCCACTGGTCCACTGATTCACGCCCCGACCTTACTAGCCCTGACTACTCTTCTCATATGCGGCTAATTTCCTGGAATCTGCTCCATGGCCAAAGCCTGCCGCCCTCTGAGGTTAATCAAAGTAAGCAAAAGGCAGCAGAAAACCTAAGCAAAATTGCTGCGTTAGTTGGCGCCGATATCTTTGCCGTACAGGAAGTTGATGAAAACCAAGCAAGGTCAGGTGAGATTTCCCAAGTTAAAGAATTAGCAAAAAATCTCGGAGCAAATTATTGGGCCTATGCCAGATGTGTAATTGGTACGCCCGGAGTCACCTGGCGCAAGTTAGATTTAACCGAAGAAAAATTAATTACGAATGATTCCAAAATATCTAGCGCACTTGAAAGTAGTTATGGAATTGGCCTCATCTCCAAGGTAGCCGTTAAGCAATGGCACTTGATTCAACTTGGTCGTTCAAGAGTAGGTTTACCGCTAGGTGTTGGATCTGAAAAAGGGATGCGACTTATCTATGTTAAAGATGAGCCTCGAATGGCAATCGCTGCAGAGCTTGAAAACGGATATACAGTTGCAGTGACTCATCTATCTTTTGTTCCATTGGTAAATCTTTACCAACTCTGGCGGGTAAAGCGTTGGCTTGGCAAATTACCTGGAAAGCACTTGTTGGTCGGAGATTTAAATCTACCTTTTGATTTGCCTGTGAAATTCTCAAAGTGGAAGTCACTGTCGAACTATAAAACTTACCCTTCTTGGGATCCCAAGATTTCTTTTGACTATATTTTGGCTGACTTTGATTGTGATGTAACTGCTATTTCACCAACTAAAAGTGAATTTAGTGATCACTTACCGGTAACGATTGAGATTAACTGATCCTCAGTAAATAAATCGGCTGGGCGCACAGTTTCATTGCTTGCCACATAATGAAAGGCAGCGCTGATTTTTTCAAGTGGGATTGAATAAAGCTTTGAATATGCCAAGCGATACATCGCTAATTGAATGGCTGAAACCTCAAGATCATCCCCGCTTTTGGCTTTGCCGGTCTTCCAATCAACAACTTCATAGCTATCGCCATCTTTATAAACCGCATCAATTCGACCACGAATTAATACGCCACCAATAACAGTTTCAAAGGGCACTTCGATACCGCCCTTGGCTGGCGTCTTTGTTGCCCAAATGCTGGCTTTCCACTTATCTTGCAGATCTTTTAGCGGCAACTCATCTTCCTGCGGTGGGCGCAGATCAAAGATATCTTCATCAAAGATCTGGGGGTCAACAAATTGCTTCTCCACCCATAGGTGAAACTCAGTACCCCGCCTAGCGTATTTATCAATGTGGTTTGGCATAGGCCGGCGGATACTTAAAGCTAGCTCTTGCGGATCTTTAGCCAGATTAATCAAGGTGGAAACCGACATTCGATTGGGCAAGAAAACAGTTAGCGATTTCTTTCGATCGCTCAACTCATTGATCAAAGCTAAAGCGTCACTAATAAATGATTCTTCTTCAGAACTCTTTGCTTTAATACTTAAATCAATAGGACTTGCACTGCGAACTAATTCGCCACTTTTTGCTATTTGGATTTCTCGCTTGGAAACCCGAGGCCAAGTTCCCGTGCGTGGCTGCTCTTGAAGTGGATTTTGCCCATCTGGTTTTTCCATCTTAGAAAGTATTGCCGCAGAATTTTGATTTGAGACTATTTCTTCCACCAAGGCAAAAAGTGAGCTTGGCTCTAGTGACTCAATACCTTCGCCAAACCAAGACATAGTGCAAAGCAGATTAGTTTTTGCGCGAGTAAAGGCAACGTAGGCAAGACGTAACTCTTCTTGAAGTCTTCGCTCATTCCAATAGCCTTCTATGCGCTCTAGCGCTTCACGCACCTGCACATAAGTTGGGGCTGGCTCTGGGAAAACAAAGTCTTTGAGCTGATCTCTATCACCACGAAGTGCGATTGGAAGTGAGCCAATATTTTTAGTCCATAGATCACTAGTTTTTGCCGCCGATGGGAAGGTGTCTTTAACTAGCCCTGGGATTGCAACATAATCCCACTCTGAACCTTTTGCTGCGTGCACCGTGAGGATTTGAACTGCATACTTATTTGCCTCAACACTAGTTGGCTTCAAGCCAGCTTCTTCAGAATCAGCGATCTTTAACCAATCTAAGAAGGTAGTGAGTGTCCCGCCATTTCGTGCAAACTTGGCAGCTTCATCTAAGAACTTATCTAGGTGCTTTCGACCTTGTTGCCAACCATCTCTAACTAAAACTTCTGTATCTAGATTTAAAAAGCGCTCCGCTTCAATCAAAATATCGGTAATTGAACCAACCATCTGACGCCGAAGAGAGGTTAATTCTCTGGCAAACTTTGAAAGTCGGGCATGACCATCACCTGAAAAATCTTTCTTATCCGCTTTTTCAAAGACTTCTAGGGCTTCAATGGCGCTTCCTATAGCGAAATCTTCGGCTTCCATCGAAGATGAAGCACCTTTTTCAAGCAGATCTACCAACGTCTTTGATTTAGATTCAGTGACATCTGAAACTAGTGACCTGGCAAATTTACCCAGCGCTGCTAAATCTCTTGGTCCTAAATTTAGCCTTGGCCCAGTTAACAAGCGCATCAAGGAACTTCCAGCATCTGGAAATGTAAGAGTGCGAACAAGAGCCAAAATGTCAGCAACTTCTGGCACATGGATTAGTCCACCAAGTCCAACTACATCAACTGGTAATCCAGCATCTCGCATGGCCTGTTCGATTTCAGGAATATATCGCCGGCTTCGCACTAAAACTGCAAAGGTTTGCAAATCTTCTTCGGCAACTTTCTTGCGATCAACAGCAAACCAGGCACTCTTAAAGTATTCAGCAATTGCTTTAGCTTCTTGTGAAAGGGATTCATATTGGCCAACTGCCACTTCACCAATACCAGCTTTTGGACTCAAAGCTAACTTGTCTACCTTTGTAACTTTACTTTCAATTTTGCTACCAAGTTCGGCAATTAGATCAATTGAACTATTTGCTAGCTCAAGAATATTCTTATCATTTCGCCAGGTCGTCAGAAGTGTTCGCTCCACACACTTGCTCTGCGAACCTGCTGTGAAGGCAGCGCCAAAGGTTGCAAGTGTTTCAGAACTTGCAGAGCGCCAACCATAAATAGCTTGATTTGGATCCCCTACTGCCGTAACACAGTGCCCAGTTCCATAAAGTGATGAAAGGAATCGAACTTGGCTATAAGAAGTATCTTGATACTCATCCAAAATCACCACTTGGTATTTGGATCGCTCTAATTCACAAATTTCACTTGCAAGTTGATTCTGCTCAGCCTTTGCTAGAGTTCTTGAGAATTCACCGCTTACTAAATCTGCGGCATAACTCATCTGATCATTAAAAGTTAGCGCCCCGCGCTCTTTGCGATATGCATCATATGCCTCAACCATAGGAAGTAAGGCAACTCTTTCCCTCATATCACTTTTCGCCTTTAATACTGTTTTGTTTGATTTAGCATTTGAAATTGTGTCGAATTTTATAATCTCTCGCTCTGTGAAGATTCGGATATCTTCAGTAGTTTTGCCATGTTCGCCAAGTGCGGCTGAAAGATCCATAACTTTTCTAACAACGCTCTTGGCACTATTTGTAAGTTCTACCTCGGTGCTTTCAAAGTTATTTACGATGTTATTTGCAATCTGCCAAGCAGCTGCCTCACCTATTGGGTCAGCATCGGTGTCTAAGCCCATGCGGATGCCATGCTCACTTAATACCCGCCCGGCATATGAATGGTAGGTAGCAACAGTTACCGAAATATCAACACTCTGCCCAGTTGCACTATCTACTGGTAGAAAGCCAGCCGCCTTTAATTGACGAAGGCGAGTGCGAATACGTGAAGCCAATTCACCTGCTGCCTTGCGAGTAAAGGTAAGTCCCAAAATCTCATCAGGACGGACAATTCCATTTGCCACTAGCCATAAAACTCTTGCCGACATTGTTTCAGTCTTACCAGATCCAGCTCCTGCAATAACAACAGTTGGACCAAAGTGAAGAGATTCAATAATCGCGCTCTGCTCTTGAGTTGGATCATGAACTTGTGCGCCAGCAGCTCTAAGGGCAACAGCAATATCTTTGGCTGAATATTTTGGTTTACCATTAAATGAAATCACAGATCGATCACCGACCTGCCTTGCGGTTGGGATGGGCAAGAAGATTTAACAGCGCAGGTGCGACAGCGAGAGTTTATGGTCGCGCTAAATTCATCGCCGGACATCTTCTCTGCGCTGTCAATAACCAATTCCTTAATTTTTTCATGGTCTATCGGCTTTTGTGCCCGCTCATTTGCAGACTCGGCTTTCTTATCGCCAAGAAATACTAGAACCGCGCCGCTGGTTTGTGTGCTTGGAAGTGGTGTAAGAAAAGCATTTTCCAGCACGGCAAGTTGATAACCAGCAAGTTGTTGGTTTTCATCAATTTTCTTATTAGTCACATTTGGTGCACCGGTTTTTAGATCAACAATATAGATCTTCCCAGACTCATCAATTTCAACTCGATCAACCGAACCATTTAGTAGCGCTCGACCTAACAACTTTTCAAATTTTGCTTCAACGCCATGAAGGGTTTTACCCTTATCAGCATGCCAGTCATAAAACTTTCGTAATTTTGTTAGCGCTTGCCGAAGTTCATACTCCTTGACCCAACCTTCATTTGAATCTATTAGTGCCCAATTTTCGGTAAGTCTGTCCATCATCACATTAACTGAGAGAGTTGGCTCATCTTTAAGCATGGCCGCAAGACCGTGAATCGCAGTACCAACTAATTGAGCGGTGGAATCTCCATCTTTGCCACCACTTCGTTCAATAAACCATTTAAATCCGCACTCTGAAAAACTCTGTAAATTACTAGGAGAAACAGATACTTGAGCATCTTTGGAAAGTGCCGGATCGGTTGAAGAAATTGCATTAGCGCCAAGCCAGTTATCTGGATGGGCACTGTCAATTCCAGATTCGGCCAAAGTGCGAAGTAGCGAGGCAGCAAAGTCTTTATCACCCGAGTCATCAAGTAATTGACGGCGAAGGGTGGAGACAAGTGCTTGTGGCGTAAGGGCCCTGGGTAGTTCGGCAATAGGAGCTTCGTGCGAGGTCACACCAGTAACAGAAGTGTAAATCTCTTCAAAGTAAGGCGAGGGTTCAGAATCTTCTTCCGAGTATGCCGTAACTATTAATCCACTCTTTGCTCTAGATACCCCAACGTGCAAAAGGCGGCGTTCATCTTCAACAAGTGCACTTGCCGCTGAAGCTTCAATTTCTTGTCTAGAAACCAAGCCAGTTCGCCAAGATTCAACTAATCGCTCTGATCCAAGTAAGGAACCACGTTGACGAAAGTTTGGCCAAACACCTTCTTGAAGTCCGGTAAGAGCAACTAATTCCCATTCCATACCTTTGGCAGAGTGAACTGTCATCACCGAAACTACTTCTTCGCGTTGGCCTCTAGCAGTAATGGCATCAGAGAGAATTGATTCACCTAAAATTTGATCAATAAATAATTCAGGTTTTGCATCTGGCAATCGCTGACTAAAACGGCGGGCTGATTCAAATAATTGAATAACAGCGTCTAAGTCTCGATCAGCTGCGGCTGCTCTAGAACCGCCTTTAAGTGCGCGAGTGCGCCAAGCACTAGAAATCAATTCACCTTCATAGTTCTTAGCATTACTCCAAATTGCCCAAATCAAATCAGTGACATCAACTTTTGCCTGTAGCGACTTGCGAGCCGCTGCAATTAACTCTGCAACTCTTTGAAGTGGGCGAATTGAATCCCATTCAATTGGTGCTTGATTATCATCTAGGACATCCAAAATCATTTGGGTTGAAGTCTTGCTATCGCCATCTTGCCTAGTCTTTGCCAAATCAACTCGCATCTGGCGGATTGAAAGTGAATCAGCCCCGCCAAATTCACAGCGCAACAATTCTTCAACCAATTCAAAATTTGATGGAGTTAGCTTGATCTTGCCCAGTGCTATTTGTGCAACACTCAGAATTGGGCGAATCGCTGGGTTATCTCCCAAGGCAAGTGCCCCGGCATCAATATCTATTGGAATATTGTTTAGTGAAAAGGCTCTTTGCAGCGCAGTTATTGCCGCTCCTGGTGAGCGCAAGATAACGGCCATCTGCGACCATGGCACGCCGTCTCTAAGATGGGCAGTTCTAAATGCGTGGGCAATGTAGTTTGCGCAATCACCATTGCTACCAAGCTTTGCAATATTTACTCCTAGATCAGTGCCTTTAAATTCTGCTGCCACACGTTTTCTAGTCGGTGAATTTGAGCGAAACTTTGAAGCTATCTCGTCCGTTAATTTAGTAATTGACGGTGAAGTTCTAAAAACTTGATTTAGTTCTAGAACTTTAAACCCGCTCTTATCTTTATATGCCAAAACTCCTTCTGGATCAGCCCCACGAAAGCGACCAATCGCACTATCTGGGTCGGCGAAAAGTGTTAAATCATTTCCAGATAATTCCGCTAGTAAATCACGCTGGGACTGATCACTTTCTTGAAATTCATCAACCAAGATTGTGGGGAATTTAGCGCGCATTCTGGTGGCCAAAGTTGAATCTTTACGCAGGCGATTAATCGCAGCCGAAATAATTGAACTTGAGTCAATCCGCCGAGCAGTCTGTGAGACTGTGCCATATTGCAGGCCTAGTGTTTGGTCATACTCTTTCCAAAATGCAGTTGCCGGAACCCACCAAGGTTCATTTAGTTCCTTAGCTTTGTCTAATAAATCTTGATAACCCATATTTCGCTCAGAAGCGCGCAAAATCAAGTCACGAAGTTCGCGGGCAAATCCCCTGGTCCCAAGTGCTGGGCCAAGGATTTGTGGCCAGTTAACCTTTGGAGAATTTTCAATATTTGCCAGAAGTGTTCTAATAAATGCATCTTGTTCGGCCCCTGAGATCAATACATATTTTGGATCTTGATCATGAACCGATTCATTGATTACTGAAAATGCAAGTGAGTGAAAGGTTCGAACCATTGGTTCAAAAGCACTTGCGCCACTTTGCAAAACAATCTGATCACGCAGCTCACCTGCACGCTCTCGGCCAAAGGCGATAACTAATATTGAATTTGGATTAGCACCGGCATTTATTTTGTTAACAACTAATTGGGTGAGGGTTTTAGTCTTTCCAGTTCCTGGTCCACCTAAAACTAGAAGGGGTGATCCTTTATGGTTTAAGACTTCAAGTTGTTGGGCAGAGCACGCAAAATCATCGGCAAGATTTTCTCGCCGAACTAGGTTGATTTGCGGTGAGGCCATAGCCCTATCTAACCGATAGGGGCTGACAAAAGCGGGAATTACTCGGCGTTCTGGTTGACCTTCTTGGCACGCCCGACGTTACGAGCACGCTCGCTGGCATCAAGAATGACCTTACGGACACGAACATGCTTTGGAGTTACCTCAACACACTCATCTTCGCGGCAGAATTCCAAAGCCTGTTCCAAGTTAAGCAAACGTGGTGGAATGATGCGGTTTGCATCATCTGCGCCAGAAGAACGCATATTTGTTAGCTTCTTTTCACGAATGATATTTACATCCATATCTTCAGTTCGAGAGTTTTCGCCAACAATCATGCCTTCATAAACTTCAGTTCCAACTTCAAGGAAGATAACTCCGCGCTCTTGAACACCATCAACTGCATAAGCAGTAACTGTGCCACGACGATCTGCGACAAGTGATCCACTAAGACGGGTGCGAATTTCACCATTCCAGTTTTCATAACCATCAAATACGTGGTGGAGAAGTCCAGTTCCACGAGTTTCAGTTAAGAATTCAGTACGGAAACCAATTAGTCCACGAGAAGGGACCTTGTAATCCATACGGATCCAACCGGTGCCGTGGTTAACCATTTGCTCCATGCGGCCCTTACGAAGTGCCATGAGTTGAGTAACAACACCTAAATAATCTTCTGGAATATCAATAGTTAGACGTTCCATTGGCTCTTGAAGCTTTCCATTAACCGTCTTGACAACTACTTGTGGCTTACCAACAGTTAACTCAAAACCTTCACGGCGCATAATTTCAACAAGAACTGCAAGTTGAAGCTCGCCACGTCCTTGAACTTCCCAAGTATCTGGGCGATCAGTATTAACAACGCGAAGTGAAACGTTACCGATCAATTCCGCATCAAGACGGTTCTTCACCTGGCGGGCTGTTAGAAGCTTTCCTTCTTGGCCGGCAATAGGTGAAGTGTTTATACCAATTGTCATAGATATTGATGGTTCATCAACAATGATCAATGGCAAAGCGTGTGATCGCTCAATATCTGCAAGAGTTTCACCCAAAGTAATGGTTTCAATTCCAGCAATAGCGACGATATCTCCGGGGCCTGCTTCAAGTGCTGGAACGCGCTCTAGGCCATCGGTGATTAGGAGTTCAGAAATCTTTACGCGCTCACTTGTTCCATCAGTTTTCATCCACATGACGTTTTCGCCTTTTTTAATTACACCTTCGCGAATTCGGCAAAGTGCCAAACGACCAAGGTAAGGAGAGGAGTCAAGGTTTGTAACGTGTGCTTGTAGTGGTGCACCTTCGTGATAAACCGGTGCTGGAATCGTATTGAAGATAACTTCAAATAGTGCATCAAGATTTTCACGATCTGGCATCACGCCGTTTTCTGGGCGGTTCATTGACGCGCGGCCAGCTTTAGCTGATGCATAAACAACAGGGAATTCAATTTGATCATCGTTGGCATCAAGATCCATGAATAGGCCATAAGCCTCATCAACTACTTCTGGGATACGTGAGTCTGGACGGTCAACTTTATTAATTACCAAGATAACTGGCAGGTTCTTTTCTAGTGCCTTACGTAATACGAAACGTGTTTGTGGAAGTGGGCCTTCTGAAGCATCAACAAGAAGGATTACGCCGTCGACCATTTCAAGTCCGCGCTCTACTTCGCCACCGAAGTCAGCGTGGCCTGGGGTGTCAATAATGTTAACTGTTTGAGCGCCTCGACGAATCGAAGTGTTCTTTGCCAAAATCGTAATTCCTTTTTCACGTTCTAGATCCATTGAATCCATTACGCGATCGCGGTTCTCGCCCTCTTTTTGGTGCTCTGAAAACGCACCTGACTGAGTAAGCATGGCATCGACCAGTGTGGTCTTGCCATGGTCAACGTGGGCAATGATTGCCACGTTTCGAAGGTCATCGCGCTTTTTTAGCTCGCCGGTTATATATGGGCTCTTCTCGTACTTGATTCTTGTCATCAGTTATTAAACCTAAATTCCACTACATCGCCATCGGACATTACATATTCTTTACCTTCCATTCGGACCTTTCCTGCAGCTTTGGCATCAGCCATCGTGCCAGCAGAAAGAAGATCGTTAAATGAAACGATCTCAGCCTTAATGAAACCTTTTTGGAAATCGGTGTGAATCACACCGGCCGCAACTGGTGCGGTATCACCCTTATGAATGGTCCAAGCACGAGTTTCTTTTGGACCAGCAGTTAAATAAGTTTGCAAACCTAAAGTATTAAAACCAACGCGAGCCAAGGTTGCAAGACCAGGTTCTTCTAAGCCAATTGCTTCTAGAAGCTCTAATGCGTCGGCATCTTCTAATTCGGAGAGTTCAGCTTCAGTTTTAGCATCTAGAAAGATAGCTTCCCCTGGAGCGATCATCGCAGCTAACTTAGCGCGAAGTGCTTGATCATTTAATTCTGCAGCGTCAACATTAAAAACATATAAAAATGGTTTGGCGGTAAGCAGGTGCAATTCAGCGATCGCTTCTAGATCAACCTTTGAGCCAAAAAGTAATTTGCCAGAATCAAGAAGGGTTTGGGCTTCCTTAGCCGCAGCCAGGACTGGCGCCTTTTCTTTGGCCACACGTGCTTCTTTTTCCAGACGTGGGATGGCCTTTTCAATTGTTTGAAGATCGGCCAGGGCCAACTCAGTATTAATTACTTCAATATCTGATGCTGGATCAACGAATTCTGATGTTCGCTCACCTTCGCGAGTTACGTTCTCATCACTAAAGACGCGAATTACCTGACAGATGGCATCGGTCTCACGGATATTTTGCAAGAATTTATTTCCAAGCCCAGCACCTTCAGAGGCGCCTTTAACAATTCCAGCGATATCTACAAAGGAGACGACGGCAGGAAGGATCTTTTCGGAACCAAAAATCTTGGCTAGCTGCGGCAGGCGATCATCTGGCACACCCACGGTTCCAACATTGGGTTCAATGGTGGCAAATGGGTAGTTTGCCGCTAGAACATTGTTCTTGGTCAGAGCGTTAAAAAGGGTCGATTTACCCACGTTTGGCAGGCCGACGATTCCGATTGAAAGACTCATAAGTGCCATAGCCTACGGGGCTTTGTCGGTCCTTCCTGCCACTATTGCCAGCATGAACCTGATTTTAGGCTTAATAATCGGCCTGCTCCTTGGAGCAACCATTGGATTTCTGGCTGCCAAGTCCCGAAGTGGCAAAAGTGATCCAGTTGTTAATGAATTAAATCGTCAATTACAAGAAGAACGAAATAAGACAGAGGCTACTAATAAATTAAATGTTGAATTAGCTGGCGTAAAAGAAACGGTTGAAAAATTAACTAAGGCCTCACAAGATGCCGATTTTCGTCGGGTCAAGGCTGAGACTGAAATTGCAGAGCAAGTTCGCTTTATGGCTGAACACAATAAAGATTTAGTAAACCAAACTCGCGCAATAGCTGGCGCTTTATCTAGCGCTCAAACTCGAGGAAAGTTTGGCGAAGCTCATCTAGAAAAACTCCTTGAAAGTGCTGGACTAATTGAGAACGAACATTTCACACGCCAAAAAGGCTCAGAAAGTATTGGTGAGTCAGGTGCGATTCCAGATGTGACCATCTCTATGCCTGGTGGTTCAGTTATTTATATTGATTCAAAGTTTCCATTCCAACGTTTCTATGAAGCTTTTGAAACCCAAGATGACGTAGAGCGCAAAGAGCTCCTTGCCCTGCATTCAAAGGATCTATTGGCCCATATCCAAGCACTTTCAAAGCGCAAGTATGCCGAGCGGGGTCCCTCACCTGACTTCGTAATTCTCTATGCCCCAATAGATGCCATCTTTATTGAAGCAGTTAAGGCAATCCCAGATTTCCTAGAGACTTCATTTCGCTTGGGTGTAACAGTGGCAACCCCAACTTCGATGATGGCGCTACTTAGAACAGTTGGCTATCTATTTAGCCGAAACCGAGTTGCTGCCAATGCTGAAGAAATTCAAAGTTTGGCCGTTAAGTTTCTGCGCGATGTATCTGCCTTGCATGAGAAGATCGTGACTGTCGGTGAACGCTTAAAGAGCACGCTAAAGGCTTATAACGAGATGATCCCTACCGCTGAGACCACGGTTCTATCCGCAGCCAAGCGAATGAAATCACTTGATGTTGCTGGAAAGCCACTTCAAGCTTTGCCCGAAGTTTCCGAAAATGTGCGTTCTTTAGAAAGTAAATTAGAATTAAACTCACCAGAAGATTTCATTGAGGTAGAAGAAGTAGAAAGTCAGGAAGATTAATGAGCAGTGTTTTAGCCAGTACTAAGAAGCCTATTAAAGGCCCCGGTCTTAAAGCGGCAGGTGTTGTAATTTTGCAATTTCTACTTATATTTCTAGTAGAAGCCCTTGAATACATGATCTTTAAAGTTGGCCTCTGGACTGGAATTGCACTTCTAGTCTCCTATGGTGGTGGCCTTTATCTAGGACGCAAAGGAACTTCACTGACAAATGCGGTTAATCCCCCGATCGCATTTCTTTTTGCAACATTGATTATTCTTGCAACGATCGGCGGCGCTGGATTTCATCCAGCAAAAATCGGTTTGGAATTTATTTCAGCACTTTCTGGTGTGGCCCCATATATGGTCATAGGCTCAGTTATCGCTTGGCTAGCCCACTTTTCAATATCAAAGCGTGAAAAGAAGAGCGCTTAACTTACTTTCCAGCTGCCTTTAAATCTTTTCTTAACTCTGGTGGCACCGCAAAAAGCAAAGTCTCTTCCATCGCGGTAACAGTTTGAACATCGGCAAAGCCACGCTCAGCAAGCCACTGCAATAAGTCTTTTACTAAAATCTCTGGCACTGATGCACCTGAAGTAACTCCGATTGTTTCAACTCCTTCTAGCCATTGATCTTTGGCCTCGAGCGCATAATCAATTAGGTATGCCGCTTTAGTGCCATATTCCAAGGCAACCTCAACTAGTCGAACCGAGTTTGAAGAATTCTTTGATCCAACAACTAAAACTAAATCTACTTGTGGCGCAATTTGTTTAATGGCAACCTGGCGGTTTTGTGTGGCATAACAAATGTCATCACTTGGTGGATCCATCAACTTTGGAAAGCGCTTTTTAAGAGCAGCGACTGTGGTTAAAGTTTCATCAACACTTAGAGTTGTTTGTGATAACCAAGCAACCTTGTTCTCATCTTTAACTTGAATCTGATCGATGCCATCTAGGCCATCAACTAGAATAATGTGATCAGGTGCTTCGCCTGCTGTTCCTTCTACTTCTTCATGGCCTTCGTGGCCGATCAGAAGAATTGTTAAATCCTCGGCAGCAAAGCGTTTAACTTCGTGGTGAACTTTGGTTACCAACGGGCAAGTAGCATCAATAGTTTTTAGATTGCGCTCTGCAGCAGATGCATGAACGGCTGGTGAAACGCCATGGGCTGAAAAAATTACAGTTTGGCCTTCTGGTACTTCATCGTTTTCACTAACGAATATTGCCCCGCGAGCTTCAAGGGTTTGCACGACGTGCTTATTGTGAACAATCTCTTTACGAACATAAACCGGAGCGCCATATAGATCTAGGGCCTTTTCAACGGTGACGACCGCGCGATCCACTCCTGCGCAATATCCGCGAGGCGCTGCAAGAAGAACCCGTTTAGCCATGAGCGCAGTCTATTAGGATCGCGCCATGCTCGAAACTTCAGCCGATTCCCCAGTCCCGGTAAGGGTGGTCTCTGAAGCAATCGGCGATTATTTATCGCGCCTTGGCGCCGTATGGATCGAAGGTGAACTATCTGAAGTAACAGTTCGACCTGGTGCCCAAATGGTCTTCATGCGCCTTAAAGATACAAGTGCGGATATGAGCATCTCGATTATGTGTCACAAATCGGTATTAGAAAGTGTGCAACCACTTCCACAAAATGCCCGCGTAGTAATGAATTCAAAAGTCTCTTGGTATGCCAAGAATGGTTCGCTCTCTTTTAGCGTTAAGGAAATTCGCCAAATAGGAATTGGTGAATTAATTGCTCGCCTAGAAGCACTAAAAGAGCTCCTCTATAAAGAAGGGCTTTTTGACACTGATCGAAAGAAAGAACTGCCGTTTCTACCAAAGGCAGTTGGCTTAATCTGTGGGCGCAATAGTGATGCGGAAAAAGATGTTGTGGAAAATGCCAAGCGCCGCTGGCCTTCGGTTCGATTTGAGATCCGTGAAGTTGCAGTGCAGGGCGCAGCAGCTGTCGTGGAAGTAAGCGCTGCTCTAAAAGAGCTAGATGAACATCCAGATGTTGATGTCATAATCATTACTCGTGGTGGTGGATCATTTGAAGATTTACTCGCCTTCTCAGATGAATCCCTCGTGCGATTGGCAGCAAATTGCCAAACGCCGATAGTTAGTGCCATCGGCCATGAGAAAGATGCACCACTTCTAGATTTAGTTGCAGACTGGCGCGCTTCCACGCCAACTGATGCTGGCAAGAAAGTCGTGCCAGATATGGATGAAGAACTGACCAAGATTGCAAACTTGCGAGAACGAGCAAAGCGTTATGTTCAGGGGCGAATTGATTTTGAGATTTCAAAGATTCAAGGATTTATGGATCGGCCAAGTATGAAAGAGCCGCTAACGATGATTAGTTCTAGATTGGAAATAATTACAAATCTTCGAGCTAGAAGTTTTAGATCCACTAACTCCAGGCTTTGGCTAGCGACTGAGGAAATAGCTAGTTTCACTTCCCAGGTGCGCACCCTTTCCCCGCAGGCCACTTTGGAGCGAGGCTATTCAGTAGTTCAAAAGGCCGATGGCCGCGTTGTTAGAAATGCGAGTGAACTCACAAAGGGTGATCGCCTGCGTATTCGCCTTGCTAAGGGCGAAGGGACTGCGACTTCGGATTAAATTGAGAGTAGATTACGAATATGGCAACTAGTAAAGAAGAAAAACTTGGCTATGAACAAGCTCGTGATGAGTTGGCCAAAGTTGTTGCCTCCCTTGAAGGTGGTCAAAGCACTCTGGAACAATCTTTAGCTCTTTGGGAGCGCGGAGAAGAGTTAGCAAAGATTTGCCAAGATTGGCTAGATGGCGCAAAAGCTAAGTTAGATAAAGCAAAGCCAGCAGTGGAATAAGTGATGCCTGAGTTTAATTACAGCGACCTTTTGCCACTTGGAAAAGACAATACACAATATCGCTTAGTCTCCAGCCAAGGGGTAACTACCTTCTTGGCCGAAGGAATGGAATTTCTTAAAGTAACGCCACAAGCTATTTCAAATTTAACCTCAGAGGCGATTCATGACATTAACCATTACTTGCGCGCCGAACACCTGGCGCAATTAGCTTCGATTCTCGATGATAAAGAAGCATCACCAAATGATCGCTTCGTTGCGCTAGATCTTTTAAAGAACGCCAATATTTCAGCCGGCGGGGTTTTGCCTATGTGCCAAGATACTGGAACCGCTCTGATCATGGGAAAGAAAGGCCAGCGAGTACTAACTACCGAAAAAGATGAAATTTCAATTTCAAAAGGTGTCTATGAGGCCTATACAAATCTAAATCTTCGCTATTCCCAGCTTGCCCCAGTTACTACTTGGGATGAGAAGAACACTGGAAATAACTTGCCAGCACAGGTAGAGATTTACTCCGATTCAGAACATGGCGATGAATACAATTTCTTATTCATAGCTAAGGGCGGCGGTTCGGCCAATAAGTCATTTCTCTATCAAGAGACAAAAGCAGTATTAAACCCAACTTCATTTATGAATTGGTTAGATGAAAAACTTCGTTCAATTGGCACTGCAGCTTGCCCGCCGTATCACCTAGCAATTGTCATTGGCGGAACTTCTGCCGAGCACACGGTAAAGACTGCCAAGCTTGCAAGTACTCACTATTTAGATTCACTTCCAACTTCCGGGAACGCCCAAACCGGTCATGGTTTTAGAGATATAGAACTTGAGCAAAAAGTTCTGGAACTAACTCGCACCTTAGGTATCGGCGCCCAATTTGGTGGCAAGTACTTCTGCCACGATGTTCGAGTAATTCGCTTGCCACGTCACGGCGCTTCCCTGCCAATTGCAATTGCAGTTTCTTGTTCGGCAGATCGCCAAGCAAAGGCCAAAATCACCAAAGAAGGCGTATTTCTAGAAGTTCTAGAGCGAGATCCAGCCCACTTCCTTCCAGCTATTACCGATGAGCATCTAGATGATGAAGTTGTGAAAATTGATTTAAATCAACCAATGGCCGAGGTTTTAAAAACTCTTTCAAAGTATCCAATTAAGACCAGACTTTCACTAACTGGAACTTTGGTCGTTGCCCGCGACTTGGCTCATGCCAAGATCAAAGAACTTCTAGATGCTGGTAAAGACCTACCGCAATATATGAAAGACCATGCTGTTTATTACGCCGGCCCAGCAAAGACTCCGGTTGGCTATGCATCTGGTTCTTTTGGGCCAACTACCGCGGGGCGAATGGATTCCTACGTTGACCAATTCCAAGTGGCCGGCGGCTCAATGATTATGTTGGCAAAAGGAAATCGCTCTAAGGCAGTAACCCAAGCTTGCCAAAAGCATGGTGGTTTCTACCTTGGATCAATTGGTGGTCCTGCGGCTAGATTGGCGCAAGATTGCATTAAGAAAGTTGAAACTCTGGACTATGCCGAACTTGGCATGGAGGCGGTATGGAAAATTGAAGTAGAAGACTTCCCGGCCTTTATAGTGGTTGACGATAAGGGCAATGATTTCTTTGCCGAGACGTCAAAGCCAATTTCAATTGGCAAAGCACCCAACTAATTTATCGGTGGCTTTTTAATATTTCTTAGTAATAATGCGAGCGATGCTTTTTTAAAAGCGCATTACAAGGAGTTGAATAGCGAGCCTTGATATAGGCCAGACCCCATTTAATTTGAGTTACTGGGTTGGTGCGCCAGTCAGTTGCGATTACTTCCATCTTGGTGGCAGGAAGTGCCTGAGGAATTCCATGGGCGCCAGAACGGTAGTTGTGGGCTTTAAAGTTCCAGTGGCTCTCACCGTTCCAAAGCTGGTTAAGGCAAGAGACTTGGCTTGAATTCCAGCCATAATTTTGGTCGATCAAATCAAGGGCTACCGACTTTGCTCCCTGGGGAGTCTTAGCCAATTCGACTTGGCGGGCAGCTAGTGAAACCAAAGCAATTGAATTGGCATCAACCGAGATGACGCCGGACTCATCTAACGAAATTCCGGCTGGGCCAGGATCAGCACTTGGCGCTGATGGATCGGCTGGGATGGAATCTGGGACGCTGACTAATTGCTGAAAGGTAGTTTGGGCATAGGAAGTATCGACGGCGGCAACAAAAGAGATGAAAAAGGCAGCTCCTAGAACCAGGCTTGGCTTGCGCAAGAACTTATTCATCGTTACCTCCCATCTCTCTACTAGTAGCTAAACCCGGCCAAAAGCCCGATTTTGGCTCTCTGACTTGCCATAAGAGTTACAGCCAGGGGTGACATGGGCAAACTAAAGCCCGATAGCGTGTCGAAAAAAGATTTATCTCACAGCATTGGGCAATGATAAAAGTGCAGGTCAGCACAGTAGATGTCCGATATTACCGATATGTCTTTGGACCAGGTTTATAGCCGAATATGGGCTTTGCTTATTGGCTGAAGTTGATTGGCTCTTCCAGCATCTCAGTAACTAGGGCGGCAATTGGCGAGCGCTCAGAGCGAGTCAAGGTGATGTGAGCGAAGAGTGGGTGGCCTTTAAGGGACTCCACCACCGCTACCACGCCATCATGGCGACCGACTCGAAGGTTGTCGCGCTGGGCCACATCGTGGGTCAAGATGACACGCGAGTTTTGCCCGATCCGAGATAGGACCGTAAGCAAAACTCCTCGCTCAAGTGACTGAGCTTCATCGACGATGACAAAGGAGTCATGAAGGGAGCGGCCACGAATGTGGGTAAGAGGCAAAACTTCAATCAGCCCCCGGTCAATAATCTCATCGATAACTTGTTGGGAGACTAAAGCGCCCAAAGTATCAAAGACGGCTTGGGCCCAAGGTGACATCTTTTCATTCTCACTACCGGGTAAGTAGCCAAGCTCTTGGCCGCCAACGGCATAAAGCGGGCGAAAGATGACAACCTTCTTGTGATGTCGCTTTTCCAAAACGGCTTCAAGGCCAGCAGATAGCGCAAGAGCGCTCTTACCAGTTCCAGCCCGGCCACCGAGTGAGATGATGCCAATTTCATTATCAAGTAAAAGATCTAGGGCTACTCGCTGCTCTGCGCTTCGACCGTGCAGTCCAAAGGCAGATCGATCACCGCGCACCAAGTGCAGTTGCTTATCTGGGGTGACTCGGGCCAAAGCGCTTCCCTTTTCGGAGTGAAGAACTATTCCCGTGTGAACTGGGTTCTCTTTGGCTATTTCATGTGGAACTTTATTTAGTTCATAGAGTGAATCAATTACCGATCCTGCAACATCGGCTTCGATCATTCCAGTCCATCCACTATTTAGCGCTAGCTCAGCGCGATATTCCTCGGATTGAACACCAACTGATGAGGCCTTAACTCGAAGTGGAAGATCTTTGGTGACTAAAACAACGTCATTTCCCTCGCCCATTAGATTTTTAGCAATAGCCAAGATTCTAGAATCATTTGAACCATCACGAAGAAAGCCAGATGGAAGCGTGGAAGTATCAGAGTGATTTAGTTCAACTTTTAAGGTGCCGCCTTCTTTGTTTAATTTAATCGGGCGATCTAGGCGCCCACTACTAATTCGAAGGTCATCTAGGGTGCGAAGAGCGGCTCTGGCAAAGTAGCCAAGCTCTGGATGATCGCGCTTGGTTTCTAGCTCGGTAATTACCGTGATTGGAATAATTACTTCATGCTCGGCAAATCTATTGAGAGCGGCTGGATCTGCTAGTAATACGCTGGTATCTAAGACATAAGTCTTCTTAGCCAAGTGGCGCTCGCAATCTTTTTAGTTTTATTAGAAGGGCAGCGGGGTTAGGTAAAAGTTAGAACTTCTTTGGGGCGATCCCCCTTCGACACGCTTAAAAAGAAAGTTAAATATTGGTGACGGTTATTCTTTCCTAGCCGCCAAAACGGCGGTGCCTTTGTGAGTAGGCCCGAATAGCTCGAAGGAAATCTATCCGTCGAAAATCTGGCCAATAGGCTTCACAGAAATAGAATTCGGAGTGCGCGCTTTGCCAAAGGAGAAATCCACCTAGGCGCTGCTCCCCAGAGGTTCTAATTACTAAATCAGGATCTGGCAGCCCCGCGGTATAGAGAAAACGACTGATTTCATCAACATTGACATCCTTTGCAATCTCCTGGGCGCTCTTACCGGCCTTTGCCCCATCAATTATTAGAGCCTTTACGGCATCAGCAATTTCACTTCGCCCGCCATAACCAATTGCCACATTAACAACCACACCTTTAATGCCTTTTGATTTCTCGGCTGCTTTGATTAACCGATCTTGTAGCGCCTTGGGCAATAGCTCCATTGAACCAACCGGGCGTATTTCCCAATTGCCTCGCCGAACTAAGTCATCAACGGTGTCACCAATAATTTCCAAAAGTGGTTCAAGCTCATCGGCCGGCCTAGATAAGTTCTGGTTTGAAAGTAACCAAATAGTAAGCACCTGCACTTTTGACTCTTCACACCATTGCAGGAGATCAACGATTTTATGGGCCCCGGCTTTGTGGCCATGGGCAGTTGAGGTGTCACCGAATTGAGTGGGGTTTGCTTTAGCCCATCGTCGATTGCCATCCAGGATTACCCCAACATGGTGGGGAGTTTGCGTGAAATCAAGACGCGAGAAAAGCCGGCGCTCATAGAGCGGATAGATAACTGACTTTATTGCCGACTTTAAAAACGAAGCCTTATGGAAATTATTTTGAAAGGGCACGAAATTCTGCCTGTGCTCGGCGTTCGGCGATAAAGGAGGCAACAGGAAGGGTGCCAGCCAGAATGAAAAGTATTGTTTGATTAAAGCTCTTGCGGGCCTTTAGGCAGTAATGAAAAGCAGCCAATACATAGATTGGGTAAGTAAAGCCATGAACTAGGGCTACCCAGGTGAAGTAATGATGAGAGCCTTTAAAGATCCAATAGTGGGTTGGCACATTCACAAACCAAAGTAGAAGTGACATAACTCCGCACCAAATCGCCATAATACGAAAGCGGTTCATTGCCGATTCCAAGCCCTTTAGATTCGAGTTATTAGCTGTGCTCATGGCGCAATCTTATCGCGAAGGCGGTTATAAAACGGGGCGCCCAGGGCCATAAGTGCCAAGAGCCACCAGATAAATACGTAGGTGATGTGTTGCCAGTAATAGCCCGAGACTTTTGAAATTTGGATCGGGGCTGAGATTCGCATGGCATTAATAGCTATGCCATAGGAAGTTTGCTCCAACTGAGCAATTACATATCCATCGAATAACTCTAATTTTGTATCACCAGTAACTAGGGCTGGATCTAATCTGGTTAGCCCACCTTTTGCCGGAATAGCCACGTCCGTGCTCTGCCTTGGGTAGAGGCGGCCAATAACTTTCACATCTTCGCCAATTGATTGCGACTTTGTTGAGTCAACACCACGAACTACCAAGATTCCACGGTTGCCAGAGATCTTAAGGATTCGCACTTCCAAAGAAACCTTGCGCTTAGAACTTCCATTTGCCACTGGTTGGTTTGGGGCTGAATAAAGCTTCACATAGCGACCAGTCATCTCAACCATTCGATTTATTGCCATCGGAGATAGGTTTGCTCCAGCTTGGGCTATTGAGTCAAGGGGTGCAACGTTTCTATTAATAATTGGATGGGATGCTTTAGTTGAATCCTGCGCCCGGTGAAGTTGCCAAATCCCGAGTTCAATAAATAAAAGAGAAATTAACAGCGCTGCAAAGCCCTTGGTTAAGGCGGACTTAGTTAGCTTTATCTTGGTCATCAATATCTATATTGGTTTCGGTAGGGATTGTTCGGGCTTGCATTCGTTTGAAGCGGCGGTAGAAACTCATTAAGAGTATGACAAATCCGGTGCAAAGAACGATCATGGTCAGCGAGCCAGCGATTCCAACATTTATGTCTTTACTTGCGGCTAGCTGTGTTAGACCAAATGACATGCCTTGATTGTAGACTCATATCTATGTCACACCGATCAACCGATCCGCATCTAGCCCAGCGATATGGAATTAAAAATAAGAGGATTCCATCCTGGCTAATTTCGGCGATCTTGATTGCAGTCATTGGTGGCGGCTGGCTAGTTTGGAGTGCCTCCCATTTTTCAAAACCTGAAATTCGATCAACTTTAATTTCATTTAATGCCGTGGATTCTCATGGCATCGAGATTCGATATTCAGTGCAATTTAAGAATCTAAATAAAGCTCACCAATGTCGCTTGATTGCTCGGGACTATGGCGCCAATGTAGTTGGCGAAGTTACTGAAGATTTTGCGGCCGGCAGCCCATCACAAACCAGAATTACCCTGATTCCTACGCGGGCCTTGGCGGTAAACGCAGGTATCAATTCTTGCCAGAGCCTATAAACTTCTCGTCTTATGGCTGAACATCAAACCCAGACTTGGCTTACTCAAGAAGCTGCCGACCGCCTACGGGCTGAATTGGTAGATCTAGAGGGTCCTCGTCGCGCTGACATCATTGCCAAGATTGAATCTGCTCGAGCAGAGGGCGATCTAAAAGAAAATGGTGGCTACCACGCAGCTCGTGAAGAGCAAGGAAAGATGGAAGGTCGAATTCGCCAACTAAAACACATGTTGGAAAATGCTCATATCGGAACCCCACCTGCCGGTGAATCAGGTGTTGTTGGTCTTGGAATGTTGGTCACTGTTGATATTGCTGGCGATGAAGTTAAATTCCTACTTGGTTCTAGAGAAATTGCGACTGATGATGTCGATGTCTACAGTGAAAAATCACCACTTGGCGCAGCAGTACTTGGCGCAAAGATTGGGCAAACCGTCACCTATACCGCCCCCAATGGCAAGACCATTAGCGTTGGTGTTATTGAAGCCCAGACTTATTTCTAACTCTCTTTAGATTACTTTCGGTTACCTGCGCTGTTATATCGGCGCACACTTAGTGGAATAAAAATAAACATCAAAACCACCATATAGACCAAGGACATAGTTAGTGGATGCTGACTTGGAAATGAATTGGCTGTCGCTCCAAAGGTATTCTTAAATCCATAGAGCTGGCGCACAGCTGCCACCATAGTTGAAACCGGATTCCACTCCGCAAAATATTGAAGAGCGTGTGGCATTGAAGTAGTTGAAGCAAAGGCGTTGGATAGGAAGGTAAGTGGAAAGGTGAAAAGAAAGGATACGTTTGCAACCACGCGCGCATCCTTAGATATCAACCCAGCAAATACACCAGCCCAAGAAAGTGCGTAGCCAAAAAATAGTAGAAGCAGGAAGCCAAGAAAAATCTTGAAGGCTCCGGAAGTTGGGCGCCAGCCAACAACATATCCAGCAATTCCCATAACAATTAAAACGACGATATTTAGAAGTCCATCTCCAAGTGTTCTACCCATAACTACCGCAGAGCGGGCAATAGGCAGTGACCTAAAGCGATCGATCAAGCCTTTTTCCATATCTTGAGCAAGACCTTGAGCAGTTGCAGCTAGGGTAAAAGTAACGGTCTGCACAAAGATTCCGGGCATAAGTAATTGCACATACCCACCAGGGATATCAGCACCTAGGCCGCCAAATACATATCGAAATAGAAGGACAAACATTACTGGCTGAATTGTGTTGAAAATTAGTACTTCTGGGACTCTAGTTAGTTGAAGAAGTTGGCGCTTAGTAATAACTAACGCATCACTTACAGCTCTCATCATTTCTTAGCTCCTCTCTTCTTCTTTATGGCAGTCTCTTCGGCTATCGCCTCTTCGGCAGCATGACCTGTGAGTGACATAAATACATCATCTAATGATGGTCGCTTCATCGCAATATCTAGCGGATGGATATTTGCCGCATCCAATTCACGCACTACTTCAATTAGCGATTGACCACCATTTGAAACTGGCGCAGAAAGTTTACGCAGCCCTTCATCCAAATTACTTTTAGCTCCGGTAACTCGATCGATAACTTCTCTAGTGCGGATTAGATCTGCCTCAGCTACAACTATCTCGACCCGCTCTCCGCCTACTTCACTTTTTAGTTCATCAGAAGTTCCCCTGGCAATTACTTTGCCATGATCAATAACTGCAATCTCATCGGCTAGTTGATCGGCCTCATCTAGGTATTGGGTTGTTAAAAGAAGTGTTACTCCCTCTTTTACTAACTTTTCAATAACGTTCCACATCTCCATACGTCCACGTGGATCAAGCCCAGTTGTTGGTTCGTCTAGGAATAAAACTTTTGGTCGAATTATTAGTGACGCCGCTAAATCTAAGCGACGACGCATACCACCGGAATAAGTTTTGATTGGGCGCTTGGCTGATTCAGTTAAGGAGAACTGTTCAAGCAATTCTGTTGCCCGAGATTCGGCTGCCTTACTTGATAAGTGATAAAGCCGGCCAAACATCACTAAGTTATCCCAGCCAGTTAAGGTTTCATCAACTGCGGCATATTGACCTGATAGACCAATAATTTCGCGAACTGCTTTTGGATTCTTAACAACATCAATTCCACCAACAGTTGCATGACCAGAATCTGGTTGAAGCAGTGTTGCCAAGATACGAACCGTCGTGGTCTTGCCAGCTCCATTTGGTCCAAGGATTCCTAAAACGGTGCCTTCTTCAACATCTAGATTTAAGCCATCAAGGGCCTTGACCTGGCCATTTCGGTAGGTCTTGACCAAGCCCTCAGCAACAATGCTCTTCATAGTCACATTCTAGTGATCACATTAACCCTCCGTCCCAGCCATTCTGAAGGGAAAGTTATGACCTGTCGTAGTAACCTTTGATTCTTGTTTAAGTTTCAACAAATATTCCAATGGGAAATCGAGCTACACGTTTAGGGGAACCTATGTCTAACCAAATACCAGCTACCACCCAAAAAACCCACAAGGAGATCATGATCATCCTTTCTGGTCTAATGACCGGAATGCTCCTTGCCGCCCTTGATCAGACAATCGTCTCAACTGCTCTTAAGAGCATCGTTGAGGATTTCAATGGACTCTCCCACTACACCTGGGTTGTAACGGCATACCTTCTTACTTCAACCGCATCAACTCCGCTCTACGGAAAGATTTCAGATCTCTACGGTCGTCGCCCGGTATTCCAGTTCGCAATCATCACCTTCTTGATTGGTTCATTTGCTGCAGGCGCTGCGCAATCAATGACTCAGCTAATTATTTTCCGCGCACTTCAAGGTCTTGGCGCTGGTGGCCTAATGGCGCTCACCTTCGTAATTATTGGTGACATCGTTTCACCACGCGAGCGAGGCAAGTATCAGGGTTACTTCGGCGCAGTTTGGGGACTTTCATCAGTTGCCGGACCACTTCTAGGTGGCTTCTTCTCAGATCATCACCACATTCTTGGTGTAACTGGCTGGCGCTGGATTTTCTACATCAACCTTCCATTTGGAATTGCAGCGCTCTTGATCACTACCGCTTCACTTCATATTCCAAAAGTTAAGCGCGAACATAAGATTGATTATGCGGGTGCACTTCTTCTTGTGAGTGGAGTTGTTGCATTGCTACTTGCAATTTCAGTTTATGGTCCACAAAACGGCTGGACTGATACAAAGACCATAATCTCGATGACAATTTTCGTACTATTGACCGGCGCTTTCTTAGTTGTTGAAAGTCGTGCGACTGAGCCAATCTTGCCGCTCACACTATTTAAGAACCACACTTTCTCAATTACCTCTCTTCTAGGCTTTGTAATTGGAGCTGGAATGTTCGGGGCAATAGTTATGTTGCCGCTATACCTTCAAGTTGTTAAGGGTAATTCAGCGACTACTGCTGGTCTGAAATTGATTCCTTTCATGCTTGGAATCGTTTCAATGTCGATCTTCTCAGGAAAGCAGATCTCGAAGCACGGTCACTACAAGCGCTATCCAATTGTTGGCCTATTTTTGATGATTGTTGGAATCACAATGCTTTCAACTTTGAATGAGGGAACTCCGTTCTGGAAGCTTGCGATCTATGCAATTTTGATCGGTATGGGCCTTGGCTTCTCAATGCAGACCATTGTTATCGCCCTGCAAAACTCCGTTGATTTCAAAGATATGGGTGTTGCAACATCAGCAAATACATTCTTCCGTTCAATCGGTGGAACTATCGGTGTTGCACTATTTGGAACAATCTATGCAAACCGACTAGCTCACAACTTGCCAATCGCGGTTGCAAAGCTTCAGGCAACCAACCCAGCAGCATTAGCTGGCGCAACTCCTGAGAAGTTTGCAAAACTGCGGGAAAATACCAACGTGTTAAAGACTTTCACTCCAGAATTACAAACGAGCATCCTGCATGCTTTCGTTCAGTCATTCCATGTTGTGTTTCTTTCAGCCGTCCCAGTTGTGACAATCGGATTAATCTTCGCATTTGCACTTCGCGAAGCCCCACTGCGCACCGGTGCTGCTCACCATGCAGCCCAGCAAGAAGCTGCTGGCGAGGCTGTCGGCTAAATTGCTCAAAAAAAGTAGCAAAGGGCTACTACCAAGAGAAGTTTATGTTCTCTCGGTAGTAGCTTTCTTTGTTGCACTTGGCTACGGAATGATCATTCCCGCCATCCCACTCTTTGCTAAGACTTTTCATGTTAATAATGCACAAATTGGTGCAATCATCTCAGCATTTGCACTTGCAAGATTTGCCATGGGACTCCCTGCTGGGAAACTAATTGATTTATTTGGCGAACGTAAAGTGCAAGCACTCGGTTTGGTCTTGGTTGCCGCTTCTTCCCTCGCAGCGGGGCTTGCTCAAAGTTATTCCCAACTCCTAATCTTTCGTGCTCTTGGTGGAATTGGCTCGGTTATGTTCTCAGTTTCCGCTGGATCTTTGCTTATGCGATCTGTGGATGACAGCGTTCGCGGTCGCGCCCAATCCTTATATAACGGTGGTTTCTTAGTCGGAGGAATTGCAGGTCCAGCTTTTGGTGGCATCCTTTCACTGATTTCACTTCGAATTCCATTTTTTGTTTATGCTGGAACCTTGATTTGTGCTTCTTTCGTTACGGCATTTTTCTTATCTGAAAAGCAGCTTGGTAAATCAATTAAGAATAAGCAAGATGCCAGCGATCGCGTATTGCTCAAAGACGCCCTTAGGTCTTATCCGTATGTGGCAGCTATGGCGATTTCGTTTCTCACCAACTGGGTCCTATTTGGTCTTAGAAATTCAATTTTGCCGCTCTTTACTAAAGAGGAGTTGGGGGCTTCAAACACCATTCTTGGCTTGGGCTTCACTGTGGCGGCGGTTGTTCAAGGTATTGCGCTTATTTATGTTGGAAAGATTTCTGATTTTAGAGGGCGAAAATTTGCTCTAATGATTGGTTCCTTCACTCTTCTATCTGGAGTTGCCACAATCATTATTGCTAGCCATTGGTGGTTCTACTTCCTAGCCATGGTCTTCTTTGGCATTGGTGGTGCGTTTGAAGGAACTGCTGCATCTGCTGTTGTTGGAGATCTCTTTGGGGGCAAAGGTGGAAAAGTAATAGCTCTTTGGCAGATGGCTGGTGATTTTGGAAATATCATCAGTCCAGTTGTGCTTGGTTGGTTAGTTGATGCTCATTCATATAAACCTGCATTTATAGCAACAGCAGCAGTGTTTTCATTAACACTGCTGCTGTCAGCAAAGATGCCGGAGACTAGAAAGCTAACCGGCGAGCCATAAGGTTATCTATCGCGCAGAATTGAAAGTAAACGCAAAATCTCTAGATACAACCAAACAACGGTAACCATTAGACCAAAGCCAGCACGCCATGCTTCATCATGTGGTGCACCAGCAGCGATCATCTTTTCTACCTGATCAAAATCCATAACCAAGAAGAAGGTTGCAAGGCCAACGCCTGCCACGCAAAGTAGAAGTCCAATTCCTCCAACGCCGTAGAAGCCATAACCACGACCAACTCCGAACATTGCTGAGATAAAGGAAGCAAGGGCAACGAACATATAGCCCATCATCGCGATGCTCATCATGCGAGTGAACTTTGGGGTGACTCGAATTCGGCCACTCTTATATGCAAAGAGAACGCCAACGAATGCAGCAAGAGTTCCAATAATTGCTTGGGAAACTATTCCTGGATAAGCAGCTTCGTAATAATGACTGATAGTTCCAATTGCTAGTCCCTCAAGTGCTGCATATGCGATTGCAAGTCCTGGGACTACGCGAGCCTTCATGGTCAAGACAAAACCAAGAATCATCGCAGCAATCATTGAAACCATTGCAATTCCTAGGCCAAGATTTATGCTCCAAGCAAAGGCGCCAGATGCGACTAGAACAGCGAAGAGAATTCCAGTGCGGGTAACAACATCATCGATTGTCATACGACCTGTGCGGGTAGATGATGCTGCTGGAGCGTTGTAGAGATCATTTAGCTCTTGAGTAGATGGCGCTGTTGCTACAGAACCACGCTTACCCATGGCGGCATAGCCACGCTTGAATACTGGGTTAGAACTTTCCAATTTCTCTCCTTAAAGTTGCAGTCACGCGATGTTCACCTAAATATAGCAATTTTTTACTTTTTTGCCGGGTGAACTAGTCATATCTTAATGGCATGAGCGCAAAGACATCCCATAACCCATTTGATGAGGTCAACGAAAAGGTATCTCTTGCTGGGGAATTCCTGAAATTAAAGCCAGGAATTATTGAGGTTTTAAAGAGTTGTGAGCGAGAGGTTGTTATCTCAATTCCACTTCGACGAGAGGATGACGTAGAAGTTCTAACTGGTTACCGGGTTCAGCACTCCAGTGCCCGTGGGCCAAGAAAGGGTGGAATCAGATTTCACCAAGATGTTGATTTAAATGAGGTTAGGGCGTTAGCGAGTCTCATGACTTGGAAGACTGCCTTAATTGATGTTCCATTCGGAGGAGCAAAAGGTGGCGTAGCCGTCGACGCCACTAAATTATCTTCGATTGAGAAAGAAGAAATTATCCGTCGCTGGACTCGCTCCTTGGTCCATGTCTTAGGGCACCATCGGGATATTCCAGCACCAGATATGGGTACGGATTCAAAGACCATGGCGTGGCTGATGGATGAGTATCACAGGCTTGAAGGATTCCAACCCGCCTGCGTAACTGGCAAGCCTGTGGAGCTCTTTGGCGCACCAGGGCGTGAAGAGGCTACCGGCCGCGGAGTTGCTCACATTGCTGCGGCCACACTCAAGGAACATGAGAAAAAAATTAAAGGTGCAACTGTTGTAATCCAAGGATTTGGAAACGTTGGAAAATTTGCAGCGTTGGGATGCGAAGAGCTTGGTATGAAAGTTATAGCGGTTTCAGATGTAACCGGTGGCGTGGTTAACAAAAAAGGTTTGGATGTTAAATCACTACTGCTCCATCCAACACTCGCAAGTGCCGAAGTTGATGAGCGAGTAGGTGCCTCTGAAGTACTTGAAATAGAGTGCGACATACTGATTCCAGCAGCCTTGGGTGGAGTCATAAATGAAGAAAACGTTAAGAACATCAAGGCAGATTTCATTATCGAGGGAGCCAACCAGCCAATCACAAGTTCAGCAGATCGGGCCCTTCGATTAGCTGGCGCAGTAATAGTTCCAGATATCTTGGCAAATTCAGGCGGAGTAATGGGATCCTATTTCGAATGGACTCAAAACATTCAAGAATTCACCTGGCCAATTGAAAAATTCCGACGTGAATTGGATAGCAGAATGGAGAAGGCCTTTGGCCAGACCCATAAAGTTTCAACTAAATACAAAGTAGATCTACGTACCGCTGCATTCATCTTGGCAGTTGAGCGCGTAGCGAAATCATTTGAATTGCGAGGCAGCCTTGTTTAAATTACTAATGAAAATAAAGAAATTCTTGATAAGTCCTTGGGTTACGCCAAAAAAGCCAAAAACTGGCCGCGGTGACGATTTCGAGTAGGTCTAAAGCCAACCAGACTTTCGAAAAGTTCTAACCAAGAATCCAGTCAAAAGGACCATCACGCCAAGTACAACAAAATAGCCATATTTAGTACTGAGCTCGGGCATATGGTGAAAATTCATTCCATAAATACCAGCAATCATCGTTGGTCCAGAAGCAAGTGCTACCCACGCTGAAATTCGGCGAACATCGATGTTTTGTTGAACTTGAATATGCGCTAGGTCGGCTTGTAACACTGAGGTAATCAACGAATCTAAGCCAGAAGCGTGCTCACATGCTTGAATCAAATGGTCTGAAGTATCTCGGAAAAAAGGCTTAATCCCTTCTGGGACTGAAATTACTGCTCCGCTCGATAATTTACTGATTGGAATGATCAACGGTTCTATCGCATGCTTAAATTCGATTATCTCGCGCTTTAGGAAATAAATCTCTTGGGAAAATGTTTGGCGCTTGCCACTGAAGACCTTGTTTTCAACAGAGACAACTTCGTTTTCAAGAGAGGTCGCAATTGCGGTGTAGCCATCGATAACTCGGTCGGCAACCGCATGTAAAACGGCAAATGGCCCCATTTTTAAGAGCTCAGGTTTCTGCTCAAGTTCGTGCCTGACGGTAACAAGAGGATGACCTTCTCCATGGCGAACAATCACAATAAAATTCTCTGCAATAAAGCACATCAATTCACCAGTTGAGATTTCTTGCTCAGCTTGATCAAAGAAAACGGTTTTTAGCACAAAAAAAGTTAAGCCCTCATAGTCTTCGATTTTTGGCCGTTGCTTCGCATTAATCGCATCTTCAACCGCAAGCGGGTGAAAATTTAATTCGCCAACCACCATATCGAATTCTGATTGAGTGGGCTCCGCTAAGCCAAGCCAAACAAACCCACCTTCTCGGCGAGCTTTTTCCACCATATCTGAAATATCAGCGGGGCCATTAACACGTAAGCCATTTTGATAAAGTGCTACGTCAACAATCATGTGAGAAATCTATAGGATTTAAATATATTATCCAGCAAGTAGGGTGATCACTTCTGAATCTAGATGTTCATTTGCAGCAGTGCGGCAATAGCCACATTCCTGACATTGCACAACCAGACCACTAATTTTGCTGTAGAAAAGAATTAGTTCCTTAGAGTGGCAGAAAATACACTCTGGATTATCAATTACCTGTTGCATGGTTACCTCCTCTCGTGAACAGGCAGAACCCGGCGAGGAAGTGATGAAATTGTCGCAACTTGAACGTGAGGTTGAATCTCCATCTAGGTTAATGGGAGGCAAACAAAGAATGAAATTAGGAGTATCTCAGGTGAGCGCCTGCCACTTAAGAATCACTACTAGGAGTCCAGAAATTAATAGGGCGAGCGAAAAAAATATGGATTTGGTTCTCCCAACCCGCTGAGGTAGCCCGAGGATTCCTTGGGAGATATCCAAATTCAAGTCTTTCAATACATTTAAAAAGTGAAAGGCTGACGCAAAGAGGACAAACCCCAGAGTGAGCCAAATAGAGGGGTGCCTACCGATACTTAGGTAAACAGCCCAAGGCATCGCGCCAAAGGAGATGATGTAAGGAAAAACTGAAAGACTTGTCTTCTTTAGTCTTAAGTTATAAAAAGTTGCACTCAAAAGTCCAAGTGCATGAACCAAGCTTCCCTTAATTCCAAGGGGGCTAATTAAAGATAGAACCAGCGCAAAAAATAGAGCTATAAATATCGCCCGCTTTAGGTCAACTTTTTTCAGAGCACCAGCTACGAGAGGCTTCTTCTCTCTTTTTGCCTGAAGATCTAAAGGAAAATCTATGAAGTCATTGCTCCAGCCAATTACACATTGGCCGGCAAGAATTGCTATCGCGATCTGAATTGATCCGAGAAGCGAGATTTGCGTTAAAGATAAAAGGAACGCGATTGTCACGACCAAAAGTGTTGGCCCAAAATGTGTTGCAAGCAAATAGCCCTTGAATTTAGAAGCTAAATTATCGGACCGCTGCACTCGACTATCCTAGGAGTACTTAGAAATATTGGTGCCCCCGGTCGGACTCGAACCGACACTGGAAGGATTTTAAGTCCTCTGTCTCTGCCATTGGACTACGGGGGC
>Ga0114964_10000372_pt1 | contig 34844 bp, 24 predicted proteins | sample C_131016_MF_Meta_FD_92638 | JGI IMG/M metagenome (GOLD analysis project Ga0114964, IMG submission 92638) | Freshwater microbial communities from Lake Croche, Canada to study carbon cycling - C_131016_MF_MetaG | ecosystem: Environmental > Aquatic > Freshwater > Lake | place: Lake Croche, Canada...
CAAATCGTTATTGTATCGAAATCTGGTTCGTTGAGTCAATGTATCGTGGAAACAAACAAAGAAACAACCTTGGATGCGTTGACAGCTATACTGTCTAAAAAATGTGGAAATAAGAAAAGCGATGGATTTAGTTGTTACCATACATTTAAATACAAAAGCAAAAGCAAAAGCAAAAGCAAAAGCAAAAGCAAGAGCAACTCCATCCAGAGTGCTTCATCGACGGCCGCGTCAATCATTTATATTGATGTCTGGTGTAAGACCGATGGTCGCGCCGGCCAAGAGAATAAGTATGAACTACCGCCACCCATCGACGAACTCATCTTTTTCGGTAATATGGCACTTGTCGCGCGTCTAGATAAACAAACCGCGTGCGACCTTTCAATTGAATTATGGAATAAGATATACGAGAAATTGTTTGGCGGTTTCGATGATTTGGCGGCGACCGCACAAGAAGATGAAAATGAAATCGATGAGCTTGCGTTTATTCCTGCCTGTAAAAAGACCGCAAATGGGTATTTGAAAGACGGATTTGTAGTCGATGACAGTCTGGGCAGTGGAAGTGCTGGAAGTAGCGATATTGATCTCGGTGGGGAATCGATAAAGAAAACGGGAGGGAAGAAGAAGAAGAAGAACGCGCCAAAATCAGATTCAACGACTGAAAGTGAGTTTATTACCGAAACGGATACGGAAACTGATTCTATTTCGGAAGGAGAAATACGGTCAGAGACAAGTAATGAGAGTTTAAGTGAGACCGCGACGGCTACGACGGCTACGACGGCTACGGCGACTACAACTGTCACCGCAAGTGCTACTGCGACCGCAACCGCGATAACAAACCGAAAAATCACACCATTAATTAAAAAGGCTTCTGTTACTAAAAAGACATCAAAGCCAACAAAGAAGGATGAATTGGCGAGTGCGGCCGCAGCAGTAGCGGCAATACTGGGTGATAGTAGTGATTCTGAATTGAGTGAAGAGTCATATTCCCCCTAATAATGTCAATTGTCACGGTCACTGTCAATTTTGTAATATTTATTTTTACAAAATTGATTATTTATTAAAGAGATTTTATACATTAACACAAACACCGACCGACCGACGATGTCTACCATTGATACTATCGAATATCCTGAACATTTTCGCAATGAAATTAGAAAACGCATCGCGAAATTGCTGCCTTTAGATGAAAGCAGTGTTGCTGATAGTGAGACAAATATACCTATAAATATTGAAAAAGGAGTATATAATTGGACTATTCAACACGCAGCGAAAAATAACATTGTGAAAAAATGGTCCAATCCGTTCTTTGTAACATTATATATTGACCGGTTGCGATCAGTTTATCACAATTTAAAAAAACCTAGCGTCGCGGCGTTGGTTGTCCAGCAAACAATCACCGCCAAGGATTTCGCATTCCTCACTCACCAAGAAATCTGCCCTGAAAAATGGAAACAACTTATTGAGGACAAGAAAGTGCGCGATAAGCAGAAATATGAGCCGAATATTGAAGCGTCTACAGATAACTTCACGTGTAATAAGTGTAAGTCAAAGAAGTGTACGTATTACCAACTTCAGACACGATCCGCAGATGAGCCGATGACGACATTTGTAACGTGTTTGGAGTGTGGAAAACGCTGGAAGTGCTAACGCAGCGTCGACCGACGAACGCTGGAAGTGCTAACGCAGCGTCGACCGACGAACGCTGGAAGTGCTAATGTTGCGTATTTTATTCTACCCGTATTGTAAAAAACCAAAACCAAAACCAAAACCAAAAATATAATCTTAATAATGGAATATATTCGTAAATGTATGACACCAAGAATGAAACGTTGTGATAGTGATAACAGCGTAAAGAGTAATGGTAGTGATAGCGACCCCGACGGATGTGGTGGCGCAGGTAATATTAGTTATTTCAAGCACGCATTGAGTGAAGAAAATTTACAACAATTACGTGATGAATACTATAAAAAACAAATGTTGTCACCACGTCCACCAACGCCAAGAACACGTGATCGGCCAGATTTTTTATGTACTTTTTGTTTAAATTCGTGTTATCAAAAAAGCCGGGATACTATAATAACTGATGGGGGTATTGAACGAAAATGGGATCAACATACATTTAGTGGTCAAAACAGGCAAAAATATAAAGATGATGGTTCATTTGTGACATTTCATTTACGTGTTCTATTTTGTTTGGAGTAGTCGTCGGTTCTCGCTCCGTTCATTAAGTTCACAGTATCTCTAAATCCTGAATGCGCCAGTATTCCGACCCCCCATTAGGCAGTGGGCGACGAATGATAAACGGCGTCTTTTTCTGTTCAAGTTCTTTAACGGCGATCAGGTATCCATCAATAACCGTAGAATCGATTTTGATAAAGGGATTTGCGCCCTCATTGAGTTGTTTGGCGCGTTGTCCTAAAATTCGCGTCTTTTCATATTTCGTCATAATTGGGATTGTTTTATGGAGATCATCCACAATGACGCCCGCGCTATTCCGAACCACACGCGAAAGTGTTTGAATCTCGTCGTAATTGTGCGAAAATGACTCAGGATGATACGTCGCAACGAAACTATCACGAACATTCGATTTCAGTTTTTGGAAATATTCCGCATTATCTGGCTCGTCGCTATCATCGTCTTCATCATCATCATCGTCATCAAATGTAAGCCCGTGTGGAATACCAAGTAACGTAAGATCGTCCTCTATATTCTTCTTTGTTGCGCCCCTCTTTTTATTTGATTTCTTTTGTTTGGCTGCTCCCCCCCCACCACCTTCTTCATCTTCTCCCTCCACAACTTCTCCCCCCCCCCCACCTTCCGCGCCTTCCAATTCAGCATCGCCGCCGCCTCCTTCGGTATCTGTATCACTATCTCCATCATCTTCCGCAGCAGCAGCGCTCTCACTTCCGCTATCATCGGCGCCTGATTCGCTTCCCTCAGTCCCACTTTCGTCATCTGTGCCAGCCACAGACAATCCGAGTTCTTCATCTTCTTCTATATCCGAATCTGCGCCGGCCGATTTTTTGTTTAAAATAGCTACCGACGCAACTCCAGGTGGTAATTTATCTACTAGATTTGACATTGCGTCTTCTATATACATAGAATATATTACTTTATTATGTTTCAATTTTACGAAATAAAGTAATGGAATGGAATGGAATGTGCGCGGATTCGCATTATTGTTGCTCGGTATTCCACACCTTATCGCATTTCGCGCACAAATAAACATACTTCAAGTTTGTATCATCATAACGCAGGTAAATAACCTCGCTCTTCTTTTCTTTTTTGTCGTCGCCAGCTTCACCACCCCCCCCTCCCACACCACCCGACTCGGATTTCCGATTGCTAGAACATTCATCATTGGGGCACCTAATTGTATTGACCCGTGGTAACGTCGGATCCAATTTCGTATATTTATTGACGACCTGTGAAAATGTCTGTGGTGTGGTTGTGTGCTTCACGTTCAGTTTCGACACACAAATATTCTCAGAAGCAATCGTGTCATCAACGTGTCCACAGTTTCGACAGTAATATTGTAATTCATTTTCAGCAGTTATACTGATATAATACATATTCGCGCATACAGAACAGAAATGCATATTCAGAAAAGACTCTGTATTATGGTTGATATAATATAATATATATACACAAATAATTTCAATTTTATTATTACACGCAACACAATCTATCTAATTCATCATAATTGTCAATAAAAGTAACGTTGAAAACGAATACTTATATCAGGCGTCCAGAGACGGCATCAACGCCTTTATTTTTTCATTTATAAGTGTCATAAACACAGTATCAAATCTCTCGATCAGTGTCTGATATGAGATGGTATTAGCCATTCCGCCGTATAATGATATACGATACTGTGAGTTCGCTGGGATTGATTTGCTCCTCTCCACCAAAATCTCTCGGATCTGTGTTTTATTCTTTTGAAAATGCCGTAACATAAACTGATCAAAACTAGGAATAAATGCTGGCTCTAAAGCAATATGTCGTTGAACATCCATTAATAAACTCATACACGCAAAGTCATAATTAAAATACTCAACAATTGTATGATATGGTTTAAAGTCTTGATGTTGTGCCCGTATACCAGGTTCGTGTAATAACGGTTGATTATCAAGAAGAGACTGAAATGTAATCAACATCGTCTCTATACTCTGACAGCCAGTCCATTGTTCACCTCGCCACGTATTTACAATCGATGCGCATACTTTCTTATTCGGGTAATAATTCGGATGAAAACGTATATTACCAGTATTCGTCAAATAAGACACAACTGGCGGCGAATGCGGATAATTCGTCGGGAATTTAAACATAAAATAATAGTATCCACCAAAATACATCGTATCCGATGGACCGACAATACACGCGAACCCGGTCAATATATCGGTCTCACTATGGCGATACATAATACCGCCTTCTTCTAAAGATTTATCAGACATAACACACCTTATATCCTTTAAAAGACGCAGGATGGTTTCCTTGGGGATTGCGACGTTGACGGTGGATGTGGAATCCCCATCAGTTTTAGAGGGGTCGGATGTATTCATAATCAATTTACACAATCACATAATTTTCTTTTTATGTTTATTATTTCATCGACCGACCGACCGACCGACCGACCGACCGAAATCCGACATTTTCGGAGCGAACCGTGACGATAACCCCGCAGAAAACGGCGCGACACACTAGTTCAACCCAGACCAATATGCTGTCATAAAAATCAGCCTTACTGATTATGGTCTCGTTTACCCTCTGCGACTCTCAAAAAAAAAATCTACGGGTGAAATCGGTTTTTTTAAAAAGTATTTTCTCCAGGAAATCAAAAATTAAGTATCCCCTTTTTTTGGGGGTCCGGCGCAACGAAAAAGTCGAAGGGTCGTTTTAGGGGGATCAAATTTAGACAAATTGAGATAAAAACCTTTGTATTATATAGTATAACAAACGGTGTTTTATTTATTACACACGTATTTCAATTCATAATTTAAACAAAATTGAACTTTTTACAGGCCAATCAGTAATACAACAAGGCGACGAACGTTATAGAATGACAACTTTACAAAACGGTGGTGACGACGCGGTTTCGACAGTGGGGGCATCTACAACAAACACAGACTCATCAACTGCTGCGTATCAGTCATTATGTAATGGAATGACATACGAACAATTTATGAAACATCACGTTTCAAAACCAGGTGAGGCTTACACACATACCAGAATCGGGGATAAAGCACTCAACATTTTCGGCGGGGTTTATACAATCCCTCCGGCGGGATTGCCGATTTTCTGGCGAAAATATCATACACACGTATTCGAAAATGGAAAGCAGGAATATTTGACGGAGAAGCAAAATCCGGAATGTGGACCACTTATGGTGGATTTCGATTTCCGGTATGATACCAGTATCACCAAGCGACAGCATTCAAAGGAACACGTACTGGATATGATTCAATCTTATATTGAAATGCTTGAAACTCTCATTCAGTTCCCAGGTGATGTAAGAATCCCTGTTTATATTTTCGAAAAAGGCGATGTCAATCAACTAGATGATGTAACAAAGGACGGGATTCATATGATGATTGGCGCAACGATTGACCGACCCATCCAGCGAATGCTTCGATCACGAATGTTGAAAGAACTACAGGAAATATGGACGGATTTGCCGATTACAAATTCTTGGAATGATGTTCTGGATGAAGGTATTTCGCGCGGTCATACCAACTGGCAACTTTACGGTTCAAGAAAACCAGGGCATAAGGCATATATGTTGAAATATCATTTCGTGATGAGACGTGACCCAGATGATGATGATGGTGCGTGGATGTGTCAGGAAGAGCAAACAAGCAAATTCAACGTGAAGGATAATTTCGCGAAATTATCGGTTCAATCTGCTGCTGGTGCGACAACAGTATATCCACGTTTCCCATTAATTGCTGGTAATTCCGCATTGAAGGCGGAATATGACGCGTTAATGAATCAGCAACGAACACAGCGAAGTGGTGGTGGCGGTAATGGTGCTGGTGGAGCCAATGGAGAAGGAGGTAGACGCCTTCGTCTTGTATTATCTGGCGGTGGAGCCAATGGCGCCTCAGGTGGCGCCGGAAATGGAATCGTGGGCCAAAATGGTATGATTATGATGGATAAAATCACCAATCTGGCGGAACTCAATATTGCGGTGGAAACGATGCTGAATATGCTTGAGCCGACCGAATATGAAATCCGAGAAACACACCATTATACGATGGCTCTACCAGAACAGTATTATGATCCCTATGATAAATGGCTGCGTGTAGGTCTCGCGCTTCACAATACCAGCGACAAGCTATTCCTCTCTTGGATGCTTTTCAGCGCGAAGTCAAGCAAATTCAAATTCACGGATATTATGAAGAGTTACGACACGTGGTGTAATTTCCCGTATAGCCCCGATGGGTTGACCCGCCGATCAATTATGTATTGGGCGAAAAACGACTGTTTCGAGGATTATACGCGGATTCGAAATGAAACCATCGACAACTTTATCCACCAGACAATCTGTAATGAGACGACCAATGACGCGTCAACAGATGTTGATTTGGCAACGGTGCTATACACGATTTTCAAGGACCGATTCGTTTGTGTTAGTGTGAAAGATAACCAGTGGTATGAATTCGACAAGAACCGCTGGGTAGAATGCGACCAGGGAAACTCGCTTCGCGCGCTCATCTCCAAAGATATGCACGATATTTATACGAAGAAACACCGAGAGATTATGGACGTAACTTCTGGTCTAGATCCAACATCTGACCAATATACATCATCAAGAAAACGGTCGCGTCGTATCGTAGATATCTGTACCAAATTAAAGACAACTAGTTTCAAGAACAACATTATGCGTGAGGTGCGCGAGCAATTCTATGATAACGAGTTTATTGAGAAGATAGATACTCGCCCAGAGCTCCTATGCTTCAAGAACGGTGTCATCGATTTCACGCATAAAACCTTCCGGCGTGGCCAACCCGACGACAATTTATCGAAAACCACGAAAATCGATTATATTCCTCTAGATACAAACAAACACCAGGCACAAATCGACGAAATCAACGAGTTTATGGCACAGCTTTTCCCGGAAGTCGAACTGCGAACTTATATGTGGGAACATCTTGCTTCAGTTCTCATAGGTTCAAACCGTGAACAAACATTCAATATTTATATCGGTGGTGGAAGCAACGGCAAGTCCAAACTCATCGAACTGATGTCGGCTGTGATGGGTGAATACAAAGCGGTCTTGCCTATTACCGCAGTCACGCAAAAACGCGCGATGATTGGTGGTGCTTCACCAGAACTCGCCGTGCTTAAAGGGGTCAGATATGCGGTTATGCAGGAACCGACGAAGGGCGACCGCATCAATGAAGGTATCCTGAAGGAAATCACCGGTGGAGATGAGATGAGTGGTCGTGCGCTGTTCAAGAACACGATTACATTTGTTCCACAATTCAAGTTGGTTGTATGTACAAACGTACTGTTCGATATCAAGAGCAATGATGACGGCACCTGGCGTCGTATCCGTCTTTGCCCTTATAAATCTAAATTCTGCGAGGAACCGAAGTCAGACGACCCTGATGAGCCGTATCAGTTCCTCATCGACAAGAATCTGGATGTCAAAATCAAGACATGGGTAAATGTCTTTATGGCGATGCTCGTCAAGAAGGCATTTGAAACAGATGGAAAGGTGAGAACGTGTGCCGCAGTTACAGCAAGCAGTAATAAGTATCGTAATACTCAAGACTACCTATCGGAATTCTTCCGCGATAAGATTCGTCCCGTCGCCGACGAAGATACGTGTATCAAGAAGACTGAATTATACGAGGAGTTCAAGAAATGGTATGTCGTCCAACACGGTAAGAATATCCCCAAGGGCAATGAGCTTTACGACTATATGACGAAGAAGTACGGTAAACCATCAGGTAAGGGATGGAAGAAATGCCGAATTGTATATGACGACGACGACGAAGCTGGCGAAGCCGGCGAAAACGGAAATGAAAGTAGCGGTGGCAGTGAGGAATAGGAATGATTGTATTGATACATACACGTTGATTCTAATACAAACTAATACCAAAAACTAATATTTTTTACTCCAAGCATCCGCGTTATCGATGTTAACCCATTCAACGCCCACAATATAATATTCAATATATATTTCGGGTATATACCTAATAATATAATAATGATAAGATTTCGTTTGTCATATGTCTTATATGATGAAAATAAATCGCGCAATGATAAAAACACAAATATGGCAAATATCGCATAATACACAAAGGTGAACGCGTCTTCTACAAATGAAAGATTATTATACTGTTCATAATCGTATAAAGCTCTTTGTTTATATAATGCTATATCTTTTTGCTGATTTTTTATAGCTGTTTCTACTATTGCTCCATTATTATAATCAAGTATATTAGTTAATTCTTTGGTACTATCAGGGCTGAACTTTAAATCAATCGCATTTTTATACATCTTGAGTTTTTGTTCAGCCGTATCAAATAAATTATTAATGGACGATAAATATGTATCTTTATTTATGTTTGCTTGCTTACAGAGTTCATTGTTATAATCACATTCTGTGTAATATTGGTTCCACGGTAAAATTGTATTATTTGTTTCAGACGTCTTATTTGTATCAGTAAGTCTTGGAAATCTCTGATTGATAGATGGGGATGCTGCGGTAATAGTATTATCACGATCATAAAAATCAAATCCTTCTATTACACTTCCGAAATTACTATTACTATTACCACCGCGTTGTTCAAACGTTTCTGTCGGATATGTGTTTTGATCTTTGATGCGATTCTCTCGTACACGGCGGTCAATTTCAATATATTTGCTGGCGGTTTCAATAACGCGATCGTGCGATTTATCACACGTATCCTTTATTGTGTTACGATCTTGTTGTGCCTTTAAGATTTCATTTTGCCCGGCTTTTCCATTTACTAAAGTTGTATAGCGAACACTTGTTTCTATTATTTTATTAGGACACGAATTATATTCATTACGCGATTTTATCCATTCTCCGTGAGCTTGACTTATATCAAATTTGTCCTTATCGGGTCCACTTACACCGCCTTGAGATATAATTTGTTTCACTACATTTATATTTTTTTGCGATGACTCTAAAACTTGGTTCAATGGTTGTTGTTCACCCCGTTTTATTACAGTTTCAGGTGAAATAATAACATTTGCTGAATTGGAGGCCTCTCTCATTAATTTTTCACCTTCCAATGCCCGTTGTTTGTCTTCATCTGACACATCTTCAACATCATTAATCGCAATACCCATAATACAATAATCTAATAACTACTATATTTATTAGATTATAAATAAGATTATATCAGATTATAAATAAGATTATAAATAAGATTATATCAGATTATAAATAAGATTATATTAGATTCCAGATATAATAATACCAATTTCATTTACATCTTTACTTGTACTAGCAGTGAGTTGTTTTTGTAAATATGTGGCCGAATCAAGAACTGACATACCAGTAATTTCAATATCTGCCACATTCCCAACAGATATCCCACCCGCCTTTACTGTCAATGTATTCGTGGTTGTTGATACTGTAGTACCGGTTAACTGAGTGTGTGCTGTAAGCGCAGCTGTTCCAGTAAATACTCCACTTGGTAATGTTATAGTTATGGTATCTGCTGCCAGCAACGCAGTTGCGATTGTGAGCTTAACTGTAAGCTTACCGGTTAGTGAACCAGAAGCAGGCGGCGTCCATACAGCACTTCCAGATATACGATTTACAGAAGGAATACACTGTTTCATACCACTATTCCAGGTTGTGCCGACAGAACAGCAACTTGCGCCGTAACAAGGTGCTCCACCAATACCCATATCAGATAAACTAGACATTTCAGAATTCTTATCACTTAATGTCTTCTGATTCATTTGCTCTTCATTGAAGTTCCAATCATATTTGTCAAAATCTTGATCATTGCGACTCATTATATCAAATACTTGTGTTCCAATAACAATACCACCCATAGTAAGTATTAAAACAATGCCTAAAGTTGAAATAGAACTAGGTATTAAATTCTTATTTCGTAATACGGCAAGTATAATCAACGAGACCGAAATGTAAATCACATTTTTCATAACATTGGAATTCGCTTCATAATTCCGCGTATAATATGTATTGATTTGTGCCATACGCCGTTTGTTTAAATTATCACTGGAAAGTGCGTCAGCATTAGATGACGCCCGGACTTTCTCTTTCGATATGAAGTCAATCGCAGTTTGCTGTGCTTCATAGAGCGCGCCAGACTCAAAAACTTGCCCGGCTTCTTTGACGGTTCCGTAGGTCGACGCCAATAACGCAATAAGCGCAGAACGAGCCTTGGTTAGGTTATCTACTTCAGCCGCATCTGGTGCGGTCACACCAGTAGTTTGAAGACGGGTATTAATTGCGGTGATTGAATCTCTAACTTGTGTAACAGTCGCACCAGTGGGAGCAGTGAATTTTGAGGAACCAATATCAGCATATGGTAAAATTTTTATTACTTTCTTTGTACTATCACCAGTCGTCCCTGTAATTGTAAATTCAATTGAGTCGGGATCTGTATAATCGGCGGCACTTGATTTTTTATTATTTATGGTTACACCTTTAATAGTAATCAAAATTCGTGTTCCACTTGGTATCTTTATGGCTGAACTACCGAACGTAGCCAACGTTCCTGTCAGTGTGGCGGCGGGTGAAGGAATTGTATATCCCGACGCGGTTGCTATATAATTTGTCGCGGCTGATGAGAATACAACATCACCAGTAGCTGCCGCAGCTCCACTCCAAGAAATAGATAATGCGCTGGTACTAAGTAAATCACTCCCAAGCGTTACTGTAAACATAATATCCGCAGTTATCGAGCCGGTGGTTGGTCGACGAAGTTGAACGCTGCTTTCCTGCGAAACCACCGTCATCCCTTCAATATACTGATTCCGATAAAGATAGTCCTTTAATAATTTAGCCGAGCATAATACAACAACTGCCAATAAAACCAACAATATTTTAGTATCTTTATTCATTTGATACGCCATTATTATATATTGCTATGATTATTATATATTGCGATGATTATTATTTATTATTTACAATCCATAAATAATAATTATATTTTATTTACTTTCGACGTAATGCTTTGGGAGATGACCGTCCGCCAGTTTTAACATTATTTTGGGCGCCGCCACCAGGTCCATTAAATATGCTAGAAGTAGGAGCAGACGCGGACGCTGGCGTGGTGCTAGATGTTACAGCCGCCGACGCAGTTTCTCCTATACTATTTACAGCATTTGTCGCGGTTTCACTGACTTGCCCAGCTATATTTTTCGCGCCATCAACCGCGTTATTTGCGGCATCATTTACAGAATTCACCAATGTATCAGCGCCTTCGGTAATACCTGTAACAAGGTTTTCACCAGTTTGTTTTAATGTATCACCGGCGTTACTTAACGCCGCTTTCATATCACCGGTTCTATCTGCGACATCATTTAATTTCACAGAACCTAAACCTAATAGAGATGTTATAAATCCTAAAATACCACCTCCACCTCCACCTCCACCATCACCCTCACCAATATCTTCTTGACCGAACATTTCCTTTAACTTAAGTAATGCCATAACTGCCAAAATTGCTAAAATACTCCAAAGAATAAATTTATAAGACTCTGAAATCAATAATTTACTGCTTTCATCTTTTATAGCATCTAATCGTTCACGTTGATATTGAGCATTCCCGATTTTTTTTAATGTAGCGCCAACGCCAGACATTGTACTACCATAGGTGCTGGCAACCGCACTAATATCCGTTTCAATGCTAAGTCCCTCACGAAAGTTAATAAACGTTTCCGGTGATTGATTAAAAGTTACACCAGGAACTGCGGTTTGTGCGCCGTAGTCAAATATTGCCGTATTTGTCGTAGAAAATTGTTTATCTACCGCATTTACAAGAGGATTAACATTAACGGGTTGTAAGTTCCCAACCTTTGGAATCAATGATGATACTTTACACTTTGTGCTGGAAGACATTACTCCGCCGTCAGGATAATACATATATTGACCGCTGTCAATGAGATTATATGCCTTTCCTCCTCCATTCACATCCGCCTTTGATCCGCACGCAGTATCACTAATTGAACCATTTACAGTCGGAACTTTCAACATAAGTTGCTTTGTTGGGTCCGCTACACGCAGACCAACCGGGTACATTTTAGCTTTGTCTTTTAATTCACATTTTCCGTCAGCACCACCGCTACCCTTGGTATATACGAACCCGCCACACTTGTCATCTCCGTCGCACATTTCCCGACATTTATCAAATGATGCTGTCATCACCTCGCCAACTGGCATTGTCCGAGACCGTTTCGCATAATCGAGTGTGTTTGGAAATATAGTCGCATCTACTGCGTAGACCTCAAGATCGGATAGAGTATAACTCTGGTAACTATACATTCTCCGTCCAAATGGCGCGTTTCTATTATTCGTTAAAAAGGTATACGCATTATTGTATAGTGTTTGACCATTCGTATAAAAATCGTGTCCTCCACCAAATGTTGGATAATACGCACTGTTCATATATGTATCATAAGTTCCCGCGCCCCACGCACCATTGTTCGGGGTATATTTCTCTGATCCGTCATATAAAAATGCGGTTGTATCTCCCTTATAACTCTGTACATTGGACGACCAGCTAACCGATGTATACGCACCAAGAACTCTTCCATCATTTATAACGGCCCGTGTATATGTCGCGCCCTTATCATCGCATTTCTGATGAAATGTATGTGGACTCCATCCATCTCTCGATGCTTTATATAATAAATTAGTCGCATCACTAAATGAACCCGGTGTTATTTCTTTCAAGCTATATGAACTTTCACTGGAACGGGTATCATACGCACCGATATTGACATATTCCAATTTGTCTTTATCCTTTTCACCCGATCTAATATAGGAAAGTGCTGATTCAGGGTAATCGTGTCTCTCGCCATTATGATCGATATATGCGATACGACCAACATAACCTCGACCATTTTGATTCATCGAATCCACGCCGGTCGGCCCACCGACCTTTAATGAATAAAGAGCCATCGATTTTACCGGTCTTGAATTTCCATACAAACGCGGTAAAATTGTAGGCCCATATGATTTCATAAAACCATCTTCATCGCCTTCGACCTCGTTAGCATTATTACATTTTGTCGCACCTTCATCGTAGGTCAATAATCCATTCAAGTTTGGTTCTCCACTACCAGTATACACCCAGCACCCTCCCTTATTGGGATGTTTGCCACTTGCGGATTCAGATACTAGGAAATAAGAACTACCTAAATCTTCTGCCCGGCGTTTACATTGTGATATAGAGGCTTCAAACAAATCTTCTTGATACGTAAATCCGCGATCCTTAAAGGTCTGATCTTTCACGTTAGTATTTACAATGTAGCATCCTTGACGATTCGTCTTTGCTGAATTATCAAAATCGGCCGATGGACGTTCTGTTACGAATACATTTGTTCGTTCATTTCCACACGAAAATAAACCACTCTCTTCTTTGCTGCGCTTAACATCGCGAACCCCATCATTTGTTAGCATAAACAGTGGGGTAGTAAGACTGTTATCATTTTTTGCGTATACCATCGTAAATGGTTTAATCGCATCCCAATTCACACCAATTTCGATTGTTTTAAGGTTTCCACTGGCTACAGGGCAGCCTAATACCCCACTATTTTGTTTCATATTCAATGTTTCGAACCAGTTTTTCGGTTCTTTTTCTAGCCATATTTGAAATATACGATCCTTAGTTATATAACCGTGTTTTGAAACGCCCGCCGTGTCAATGATCTTCGCCCATTCGCCAAGTCTTTGCTTGTTTTCAAGTGTTAGAAGTTTATCTACCGCGGCTACTTTGCGTCGGTGAGTATTTTCTTGCTGAACATATGCTTTATCTTCATTCACAGTAGAACTCGCGAGTTGTGTCATATCTCCATCTCCATTACCACCGATTGGACCTGAGCCTGGATTAGCAACTGTAGGTGCTGCGTTATTGCCTTGTATTCCTTCAATAATATCGGTATTGGATGATGACCCTCCAGAAGTAATAGAACCAAATATATTTTGAATAGCATTTTGGAATTGCGCGCCGATACTTAATGAATGCGTGTCTGTGCCTCGAGCGCCACCGCCACCACCACCGTGATCACCATTGACCATATTACTATTACTATTACCATTACCATTAATAGGATGAACTTGTTGTATTATCTCTTGTTGGGTCGCATTTGAATTCTGAACGTGTCCTGTTTTCATAGTGGCATTTTTTACTAAATCATTTGAATTTTGATAAAACATATTTTTATGATTACTACTATATAATCATAAAATATTGTCGTCATTTAATTATTATTCACCCAATTTATCCAAAGTAATGGCGGCTTCATTGAAAAATGATTTAAATGACGCATACGCAAATACAACAATTATTAATAAAAATGATATACCAACCCACCACATTTGTCCGGTCCAAAATTCTGGATCAGATATATACCGAAAAATCATCGCAATATTTCCTTTCATATCCCATCCAAATGAAGACACGATTAATAAAACAACTACAAATGTGATAACGCCCCAATTAGTCCACCATCCCCAGCTCATCCAATTTCCGAGTTCGGCGATTTGTTCTAATAATGAAAGTTTGGAAACATAAGATAAGTATGATATTATTATAATAAGTCCAACCACAAAATACATTATGAATTTATATTTCTTGGTTTTCAACGTGATTTGATTATTTATATCTTCATAAAGCATATTCAGATTTTTGCGTTTATCGATAATACTGTTGCTTGCGTCGATTTGTTGAGCGCTTGTATTCATATACTGATTTATATTTTGAATCAAACTCTTTTGATCTGCCGATGTTTGTGACAGCGAGGTAAGTTCACTGTTAATTGACGCACCAGCTACAACAGCAATTTCCTCAATTAATGAATCAATACGCGACTTTAAATCCGCGATTTGAGCAGCTTCATTTAATTTATCTTGACTAGTTATATTCGTTTTGGTATATGTTAATGCGACACCATCACTTGTAAATCCACTGTTTGCGTCAGCTGTTACCATCGTCGCATATCCATTGGCATATTCATTATATGATGCGTCAGCTGGTGCGTTCCAAACAAGACCATAGCATTGTTTATTCCACGTATTATCTGTATTAGAAATACCGGTATACACCACCTTTTTAAATATTCTTGGGTCTCTTGTCGCCGAAGTCCAACACGCCGAAGCATTGATATCTCCCGAAGACACAAACTTCCAATATTCGCCAAAATCTTCACCTGCTCGAATACCTTGCGGTGGAGGTGTTAATGATATTGCGTTTATGTTATCAATCGAAGTTGGCACTGCGACAATTGGTTGATATGTTGATGTATATGTATTATATTTCGTTTGAAGCGCTTTTAATTCCGCCTGTTTATTAAGTAGTTGTGATGAATCTGAATAACTCATTATTATTACGTTTGTAGTATAGTGTTAGTATATTGAACCAATATTACAATATTACAATATTACAATATATACAGATTATAATATTGTCTGGTAATGTTGCTGAAGTCACGTCACCTGTCCGTTAATTCGTCCATCCTGCCGGCCATCCAGGCCATTAATTAAGTAGCCGTATAAACGGTATTTATGTCATTCCGGGTGATATCTACATTAAGATTGTATGTATACGAAAAATAGTAATAGACCGCAAATATAACAATCAAAGACATAATAACAACGCCTAATAATGAAACTCCGCTAGAATCCGATTCCCCATAACTGCCACCGCCGCCGCCACCGCCGCCGGGTGACACAAATAGAAACGCAAATTTGAATATCATTAATACCGCAATCAATATAATGAAACACCAGAATACGTAGACCGCTGGATAATAATAATTACCAAGTAATTGTTTAATTTGGGCTAAAATGTCTTCGTCTAAATTGGACCATTTTTCAGACAATGTCTTATCTCGTTGTATAATCGTCGTATTGGCCGCATTATTAAGAATGTTCTGGTTCTCTGCCTTGATTTCTGAAACAATATCGTCTATCTTTTTCTTAATTTCAGCCAGTTTGGTATTGATAGTTGGTGCCACACTTGCGCGAAAACACTCACTATCTGCTTTCATTGGCGTATCACTTGCTGTCGGTAAAGCATTATATTGGTCGGTTGTTAATTCAATCGGTTCACCTACAATCGACGTCAAACACGATGAATGCCGCTTATCAGGCCATACACCCTTTTCATACACGTGTTTCTTGCCTTCTACATCAACCCACGCATATTCAGGGTCAATTGACCCGCTTTTCACATTTTTGGTCGTTAAACACGGAGTGTAACCTGCCATATTATAACTAGCATAATCAGCAAATCTACTAAAACCTGCGCTACCACTACCGCTAATATCAATAAACGACCCGGATGTTAATTTAAAGGGGTTTGTCTTATCATCACTGGGTAAACTTTCATTCCTTGAAATATCTGGACACGTTTTTTTGTCGTATAATAAAACAGATGAAATATCGTTATCCTTATATCTATGTGTATATCCGAATGAGTTCACATAATAAAATGCCGCACTTACATCAGTTCCAGAATATGAAATGTCACGGATAATTTTATTCAAGTACTGACTATTGGTTTGAAGAAATCGCGATCGTGTAAGTAAATCGTCAGTATATAACCGATACTGTGTCGTATAATCATTTGTTAATTCACTTAATTTTTTTTCAAGATCAAGCAGTTTCTGACTTTTACCGGCGCTGGTTGTTCCGGATGTGGTTGTAGATATGGACGAACTACTGATATCATTTGTTAACCCCTCTTTATAAGAAACAACTCCGCCATCACTATGTTGCGACGCCGTAAACGGTTGTATCGGATTTTTAAATGTATCATATTTTCCATAAGAAAAAAGGTCACCCTGAAGCAAATTCAAATTAAGGCTTGTTCCTGTCAACATTCCTTCCGTTTTCTTTTCAGAGCTGGATTTATTATCATTATTGGTGTCATTTGAATATTCGGTCATAAGTGCTGATAGTGTATTCTCTAAAGCAGCATCGTTTTTTATATTGACTGGTGCTTTATCACCGTTACTGCTTCCCCCGTTTCCCGTTGAGTTGGTTTTAAAATTGTCGATTGAAAATGGTGTAGAATTTGGAAATAGTGGGGATTTTTCTTTATTATACGGTATATCTGTTAATACAATATCTGACATTTATGTTATATTATCCTATATAAGATATCTAATATTATAACATATAAGAATTCAATTACCGTTGCTGTAACGTATACGAACTATTTTTGAATAAATTTCCGATATCAAAATGAGAACGCCCACTGCTTCCCAGTCCTAATCCACCAAACCGACTAAATAACCCTCCACTACTTCCAACACCAAAACCTAATAAACCACCAAGACCCGCACCACCACTACCACCACTAGAACCGACTCCACCTACGCCACTAAAATAATTCTGAGCCAATTGCGTTCCCACCAAAATTATACCTACAATTATCAATAAAATATATAAAACCTTCTCTCTGTATATTTCATTTTCACGATATGACACTTCTTCTAATGTATTTTTTATTTCTTTACGCTGATTGAATCTTGAAATCGCATCTTGAGACGATGATGATGGGTTACTCTTATTCAAAGAGGAAATTATACCATTTGTTCTATATTCTAACATACTTATTGCCTTTTTAATGCCAAATATTCCATTAAAGCTGCTGTCAAATTTTGAATCACCGACCCAGACATTATCATTAGAAATAGTATTGTATGTTGATGATGAAATATCTAGACCATTCAAAATCGCTGAGACCATTTTACGATAAACCTCATCTCCTGTAAATCCAGAAACACCAGTTGAAATATTATGAAACCGATTTATAGAGGTAGCATTTGAAGCGCTAGTGGGTTGATTTCGCAAATAATAGCTGGGTGTAGTTTTATTAGCTATTAAATCAACGCCTGAAGTATCATACTGCTCGGTAAACTGTTTATGTAATTTCTCTAATACTTGTGTTGCTTGACACACATCCAATAATTTTGCGTATTGAGAATTCACAAGGTCGGTATCCACCGCAGGCACAACGAAATCAGTACCGTTTATATTATATCTTGTAGCCGCCTGACACGCCATCTTTATCTATTTTAATTAATGACTGGTTCTATCTGTTATAATACCAAAATAAAAAAATACGATGCGTCCACGTCCATATTCCGTGAAATCAATTACAATATCGAAAATATAAGCTTGTGACAGATGTTTTACTTGGACGGGTTATTTTACAAACTTGTCCGGGGCGTAGTCCAATCGCAAGAGCAACCGGGTCATATCGCGAAATACTTGGCAATTGTTTCATATCCGTAATATTGTACTTCTTGACAACCGCCGCTTGCTCTGTTTCGCTTAAAACCACGTGCTCTGGAACATATTGGTGGTCGAGGATATTGAATTGAAGTCGGTCAAGCGAGTAAATCACAATGAAAATACCGTCCTTTTCCCAAATTTCGTTCAGAATATTGACAAGGGTATCATTTACCTCTTGTTTCATAACAATAATAAGAGTATCTGTTGGTTGAAGCGCTTGCTCTAAATAATAGAGATCGTCAATCATATGGTTAATATTTTCGCGGCGCAGCGTTTTGGCTAAATGATATTTGACATACACTTTCCGTGATGGGTGGATGTCTTTTTCGGTAGTCAAGAGCATATCCAGCTGATTGTTGACATACATTGTCTGGATTTCAGCTACACCATAATCGGTATAATTGGATATATCCATTCCTTGTTTCGCCAAAAGTTGAAGGAGAATATTTCTCGACTTGAATAATGTGGAAATCGTTCCACTAGATACGTGCGTAGTATTGGATGCCATTGATGCGCGTCGTGTGTGTTTCTTGATATATAATAGTAATAAATCTTTATTATTCAATTTATTGCTATTAAAATGCGGATTAGTATTTATTGTATTGTATTTGTTGTATTGTATTTACTTTAAATTTATAGAAAATGTCCTAACGCCTGATGCGTTTGGGTCTGATGAAGATGGTGGCGCGCCTCCTGTTTGTGCCGCTGGTGGCTGTGCGGTCTGTACCTGTGGAGCTTGTCCTATAATCTGACCGACGCCGCCGCCACCACCGCCACCAGCTTGAGCCTGAACCGGCATCATTCCCGCCATTGGCATCGTCGCAACTACTGGAACATTCATCGTTGTCATACTGCCAAGGTTACTTCCGCCACCGCCGCCGCCGCCGCCACCACCCATTTGTTGAAATGAAGGACCCATCGCCGGAACCGGGTTCATCGCCGCACCCCCCGAATAACGCGAACTCAAATAACTTTCAAGGACACCTGTCGGGATTTGTGGGATAAATTTACTGGTGTGGCCACCGCCACGTTGACCGCCACCTTCAAATATTGATGAATACGCGGGTGATCTCGGTGTTCTTGGTTCGCTCGCGCTCGTCGCGCCCGTCGCGCCTGTAATCGGTATATTTTCATCATCAGACCCATATTTATCAAGCATCTTCTCATTAAATGAAGCTACCGCACCGCGCAAACGATTGGCATCCTCTGCGGCGCCACCACCCGCTCCAGCAACTGGAGAATAATCGAAACTTTTACTATAACCTGGTGTATTGGGCCGACCTTCAGCCGATTCGGCGGCGGTGGCGGCTTCTTCATTCCCCGAACTGAACTCAATATCACGGCGCAGCGCATTCAACGTCGTACGTTCGTCTGTAAGACGCGTCATTTGAACCTTCAGACGCTCCTCTTCCGCGACATTCCCTTCACGCTTCGCGCGCTCGATTTCGCTAGATACACGCTCCAATTCTTTCGCATTCGCGGCGATATTTCGCGAATTTTCGTCCATAACATCATTGTTCTTCTCATAAGCACTGCGATCTCTTCGAGTAATCCGCTTTTCAATAAGGGTTATAATCGCGCGAACCCAGTTGAGTGGTTTGCGTGTTTTACGCAACTCTTCTACCATATCACTTGGCGCAATCGGGGTATCATCTGGATACACAAGCATTCCAGATAACCAACCATCGGGAAAATGTGTAGGATAATCACGGTCGCGTCGACGTCCGCTAATCGTCCATCGGTCGGTAGGTTCGCCATTTTTATCCAGAATAATGGATTCAAGAACAAGGTCTTCACTAGTCATATTACTAGGATTAATCGCGTCAACCCTTCCACCGTTTCTGCTGCTGTATTGTCCTTTCATCTGGCGGGCCACATCTGGATTCAATGCGAATCGCCAACCAAAATTATGAATACTCGTCTTTGTATCAATATCCAAATCCGCGATGATTTCCTCCGGATGTTCATCTGGGTCGAATTGTTTCATAAATTCACCTGGACCCAATATATATGTTTGACTTTCCTCATCTGCGTCCGCCTCGCTACGAGACGGTAAATAAACGCGACTGCCTTTTCCGGTTTCGTCTTCGTCTTCGCCCGCGTCCCCTCTTCCTTGCGTCGACGACGACACCGGAGGACGCGGTTTCAATCCCGCCGCCAACCTGTTTCTCTCTATGATATCATCTACACCCATTCCCCCCTGGCCATCCTTCAACACCTTATATACATTATTCGAATATGACATACTCGGAAGTTGGTCGATATTATCGTCAGTTATAATACGCATCTGAACATTCATAACAAGTAATTCTTGCATAAGTAATTTGAGACAGTATGGAATACGAACGATACTAAATGACCGACCAAATTTCGTCATTTGGATTACACTCGCACTCGCACCACTGCCCGTTCCTGCGCCGCCAGCATCCGTCAACGCCCCCGAATATTTAATCGGTCCATCCACCATCGGGCTCATAAATAGATTATGATTCGGGTTGTAGATCGCAATCATACCCGACTTATTACAAACCGCCATATGATACTCGTCGCCGCGCACCATCAGTGATTCATTCAGGAAATGCGCAGCACCGTGGCCCAATATTCCATCACGCTCCATTTCACCGACACGAAGACCACCGTCATTTGCGCGACCTTGGACTGTTTGACGCGTTAGTTGGGTGCGCGGACCTTTCGACCTATAATTGATTTTATCTTTAACCATTTGTTTGAGACGCATATAGTAAGTGGGCCCGATATAAATATCACTCTTCAATTGCTCTCCTGTCATTCCATTGTATAACACTTCAGTGCCGGATGAATGATATCCGTATTCTGTCAAAACTGACCCAAACGATTCGTGTTTCGTCCCGTTGTTCGTAAATGCGGTACAATTACCAAACCCCCCGTGAAGAACACACGCCTTCCCCATAAGTGACTCGATGAGTTGGCCGATTGTCATACGTGTCGGAATCGCGTGAGGATTAATAATAATATCCGGTCGAATCCCATCCTTCGTAAATGGCATATCCTTCTCTGGGATAATCAATCCGACCGTCCCCTTCTGACCACAACGAGAGCAGAACTTGTCACCAATCGACGGGAAACGTTCCTCGCGAATTCGGACTTTTCCGATACGAAAACCGGTCTCGCCTTCTGTCATAAATGCTTTATCTACGAACCCGAGCTGTCCTTTCTTTGGCATTGTCGACATATCGCGCAATTGACCGCCCTCGTTTTGAATACTGACTGACCCCATACCAATTACAACTTTTTTATCATCCATCTCGGTGTTTTCGCGAATAAGACCATTGTCATCAAGATAACTGTAATCGTATCCAGGTTTGGTACCAATCGCTCCTTCTTTTTGAATATTCGCGAACCGGGTATCCCTTTGGGCTCCGCGCACACTACTGCTTTCTTCACGTGCTTCGTACATATTATAATATGTGATTCGAAACATCCCGCGTTTTATCGACGCCTCATTGAATAATATCGAATCTTCGACATTGTATCCGTTAAATGACATAATCGCGACAATAGCATTGAAACCGCAGGGGTGTTCCTCGCGATTGATGAGATCCAAATACCGGCTTTTCACGATAGGAGTTTCACCATTGTTGATGACGACACCCATTTTGTCAATTCGGACCTGATAGTTACTGTGATAAAGCGACGCGGCTTGCTTGGCTTGTCCGCAACCAAACACATTACGTGCTACAGGATTATTTTCTGGAAAGCAAATTTGGTTTCCCATTACACCCATAACAAGTGATGGATGGATTTCGACATGTGTATAATGTTTTCCGTCGGCGGATAATGAAAGTCCGCGGTGCTTCTTACTACTACTGCGGCGGCGGTGTTTGCGACGGTGTTTACGTACCGCTGCTGCTCCGCCTCCGCCGTCGCTTCCAGCACCACCGGATTGTGCTTCATTTGCGGCGGCGGCGGCGGCGGCGGCTTCCTTTTTTCGCAGCTGTTCACGCAGGCGTATGTCAAACGCTCGCGCCTTGGCAAGAGTTCTGGGTGTTAGAGCTCCAGTGCTGCGACTACCTTCGTCTTTCTTTATCTCCTCCTCGGGTTCGATATCTCTCTGCCTGCTGCCACTGCCACTGTCACTGTCACTGTCACTGTCACTGTCACTACTTCCGCTGCTTGCGGCCACTGCCGCCGCTGCCACCGGTCTCTCGAATTTATGTGTCATTGAAATCAACGTGGATTCCGTTTCAGAAGTATCGATATATTCAATAATGGCCTGCGTCGATTTCAAACGCCGGAAATCCTCAATCGTATTTACACGAGCGACATCCTCCGTCACCTTCTGTTTTGCGGACAACGCAGAGGTATCGTGTGCTCGACCATAAAGCTCATCAATGGTATAATAATTACAATGAGATGGATTAAATGTCGGGTCGGACTTCGCGGTAAATCCTGTCGTCATTTGCTCCCAGGATGCCTTTCCACCACGTATCATTTCAAGTATTTCGTCTTTATCGTAACTAGGTCGTCCTGTCTCTTCATCAATATAGAAAATCGGACGACATAGACGACCCGAATCGGTGTATACGTGAATTTCGTTGTTTTTAATATCCCATCGACAACTGATATAAATCGGGATAAGCGCATTACGTCGGTGAAGTCGAATAAGGCGCATCGTTTCTTCTGGTCGAGTAACCGACCCAACCCATGTTCCATTGACGAATACCTTGGTAGTATAATACAGAAACATTCGCGTACTTTCTTCAAGAAGATGCATCTTCACAACCTCTCGGAGCCACTGCATCATAGGATAAGCCGAACAATGATTTGTAATCCTCGTTCCAAACGCCAGGTGTTTATGAAACCCAATATTCGCACCATCTGGTGAATCAACTGGATCAATCATTCCCCATTGAGATCCGTGGAGCATACGTGGTTTTACAATTTTAGCGCTGCTATCCATAGGCAGGTTGATTTTACGCAGATGTGAAATAAACGAATTATATGATAGACGGTTCAAATCCTGGATGACCCCTATCCGCTTCGTATGCTCGGTCGCACCCCAATTCCCTTTAAATGCTTTCTTGAATCCGTCTTCAACGATGCGTTCGCGGAAGAATTCCTGGTAGTTCATCTGGATAAGGCCTATAAAATTCTTCTCGTATTTCTTTGGGTCTTTGAAATATTCGCGGTCCATCGAGAGACGAATATGTTGTTGCTGAAGCGCATAATACTCCTTGAATAAATCAAAAATCAGCGTACCACTTAATTCGATACGCTTGAATTTGAAACTGTCGCGGTCAGTGGGGGCGTCGATTTTGAGATATACACGGAGTAATTTATAGACCATATTCCCTAAGAAATACGCCTTCTGGATGTAATTCGTCTCGCCCACCTGGGGCAGGAAGTAGTTCATAAGGATATCGTGGACTTGCGGGATTGTTTTGGATTTGGTGAGTGTCGCAATAAACTTGATCGCACCTTCCTGTGTGAATATCTTGTTCGCGTCGTGGATAGACGGAATGAAATTATCGAGGAGTTCGGAGTTTTCATCAAGGTCGAGAAGACAGAATTCGAGGATATCGCGGTCAGAGATGACTCCAAGCGCACGCATAACGATGAAAAGAGGGACGGGGGAACGCACATTCGGGATATTCACAACGATTTGTTTGTTAGTGAGGAGAGATGTTGATGCGACGATACGCACGGACAAGGTACGCTCAGGTTTAGACGCATCTTCACTTACGGTGCGAATATCGGCGGCGTGCGTATAAACATTGTCTTCATTGTTTTCACGAATATAAATCATATTGTCGGCAAATTTCTCCTGAGAAACAATCGTCTTTTCCTTGCCGTCAATAATAAAATACCCCCCATAATCATTTTTACACTCACCCATATAGAACCGCGCCTTCGGTTCAAGGCCGTGTAAAATACAGTGATTTGATTGAATCATAATAGGAAATCTACCGAGTAGAATTCTCTCAAGTGTCGCAGTTGTGACTTCGATTCGAGTGCCCGTGCCTCCCTCGCCGCTATCCGGAACAGCAATTTTAAATACGACATCGATGTCGTAATGAATAGTAGTTCCATAAGTCATATTGCGCAATCGTGCCTCATTTGGAAACATATAATGTTCACGGTCATCGTCGTAGATCACCGGTTTTCCGAAATAAACCTTGTCACCATTTTTTCCACCTAAATATAATTCACAGCGAAGATTAAACTCTTGTGTATCTGGATCCTGCTCTTTCTGTAGAATAATGGGATTTCTCTCGCGAAATATCTTGAAAATACCTTTCCCAAAGAAATCATTGTATGAGTCTATATGGTGACGAATCATCATTTGCGGATCATCATTGAATAAACGCTTGATTACTTTCCACGGAAGTTCTGGGTCAGAATCCATACTTCGTATATATTACTGCTTCTATTATATACTCACAATATTTATGCGTCCAGTACGAATATCTGTGTTATATATGTCTCTGTATATGAAATCATAATGAAAATTGTTTATTATGATTTACGGGTATATAATCGTGACTTAAAATCGCATCATTCCGCCAAACGCATCATTGTTACCTTGAATTTGGATTGCGACACTCGCCTCATTTAATTTGCTCGTGTGTCTGATTTCAGATGCGACAAACATCATCACTATTAATAAAAATATATATGGAAGAAGGAGAATAAACCACGAAAGATTTTCATAACCGCGGCAGCATAATATATCTAAAAACCACGTCCAGGCGACAACAAAGACGATTTTAACCAAAAAAATCATCGACGTATTCGCGACATTACAGCTTACATTTCCGAAACAATATGAATGGGTATTTTCAATATTGTCTAAAATCATAAGCATCAATGAAATTACCGAAATTACGAAAAATATAAGTGAGGGGGTGCATAATGAACGAACACGGTTGATGATATCCATTATAAATACGGTATGTATTATATATATCTAAATATAAAATCCAGGAAAGATAATCAACATAACCCACGCAGTTTTATGGTATCCACGAGAATACAATGTATTGAGAACCCATGTCCATATAATGGTAAATATTAATAAATAAAACGTTTGTAAAACGGTTTCCTCTAAATTGCATTCCTTTGACCGGGCATAACAATAGATGTCACCAAACAACCGGCCAAGAACAAAAAATAATGCGACAACAAAATAAATAATGGCGGGGGTACTTAAAGAACGCACTTTTGCGTATATATTATCCATTGGGTGATACGTATAATATATATAATTATTAGATTTTTACTTCAAAGAAATCGGAGAACCGATTGGCTGTGACGTTGGTTCCGCAGATACAAATGGAGTTGCTGAACCTTGTAACGCGTTCGCAATACTGGCTGGAATCTGTAATGTTGTTCGTGTTGAAGCATTTACAAGTTCTGGTAAATATTCTGCCATTCCACCTCGTTGACAAGAAACCCTGCGCGATTTTTTCTGTGAATATTTCTTGTGAGCCTTTTCTTTCCGACCGCGGCCACGACCGCGACGACGACCGGCCGTTTGTGTATTTTGCCTTTCAATAATAGCATTACTTGCCTGTGGTGGTGCTACTGTCCCAGTATTAACAGCATAATGATTGCCATTTATTGAATGAGGTGCCACGTCGCTTCCAGCTGGGCTTGTGGCTGTTTGATGATGAACGTCACTCGGTCCCCAGGCCCATCCACCAGTAATACTACTACCACCCGTTTGATTTTGACATCCACGCTGATGCCATTTGTGCTTTAGTTTCTTTTCGGTACGCTTACCACGTCCACCTCGACGACTAGAGCGCTTCTTACTATTACGACTACTTGCCATTTGATATATATTATTATTATTATTATTATTATTATTATTATTATAATAAAAATAATTGACTATCAATATAGGCCAGCGGCGGAGCATTTATGCCATACCCTCTTAAACAATATCTACATGAGTAAGCATATGACGGCGGCAACACATCTTCGTAAGCCCTAACGTGTCCATTACCTCGCCTTCAGGTGTTTTGTCTATAAATTCCGCAGTCATGTAAATAACCTTGTCAACATCAAGATCGCGCGAAAGCTTTATTTTACGCACTTCGGCTAAATAGTATCGGTATTTGTCGGCAAGAACCTTGCCACAAGTGAAGCATTTCACAGGGATAATCATTGTCGTCGGTTGGTGGTGGTTGGTGAGTGTTTAATGAAGTGTATTGATATATGATAACATATTGTTTTTATATATCAATTTTTCGATTAATATTATGATTTGATTACTCATTGAAACAGCGACATTATTTTATGAAGTTCCGATTGGTTCTGTAATGGGTGTGGCAAATTGTGAGAGGCGTGCGCCCCGTGATGTTTTTTGACAGTAGCGTCTCTATTCCTCGACCTTGCTGGCGAAAATCTGTAACCACCAATCTTGTTCTGGTTCTGGTTCTGGTTCTGGTTCTGGTTCTGGTTCTGGTTATTAGGCATTATTATTATTATAAATTAGTTTCTGTATAAAATACACTTACATAATAATAATAATAATAATAATAATAATAATAATAATAATAATAATAATAATAATAATAATAATTACGCCTGAACCACACCTTTATTCATACACCCCCTCCCGCCAACACACTGTCCTAAATAATAATAATACTCGATATCACGTTCCTGGTTCTTCAAGTCTGTCCGGTCAAACGGCGTCTTTGAGTTCCCCGCAACACACTTCCCCGGGACCGTCGCACTAGCGCCGCTAGGATCATTCGCATTCGACTCCGCAGTATTCATAATAACGGTTGGGTCATTATCGCCTTCATATCCAACGTATTTCGTCCATCCACAGCAGCACTTCGTACCACACATCGTTCGGTCCGTCACCGAATTACACGCTTTCTCTAAATCCTCTGGTGATTTCTGATTCATAACACAGAATTTATCGCTACATTTTGTATGTATATTTTCCAGTTCAGCTTCACTATATTTAGACCCAAACGCTTCAGTGAGTTCATTTCTAATACTTAATGCGGGAACAGTCCACGGAACATCAGTTGGAAGGGCTCGTCCTGATTGCCGCCCTGCGTCGAGACCGGTATTCGGTTCAATATACACCGTTTTATCAATGTATTGTGTTTTGGGTCCGGCCGCCCCGTTTGTGCCTGGTGATCCGCTAGTGGCGAATTCTATATATAATACACCTCCAAGCAAAATAAACACAACCACTATAATCGCACTTATATTCTTGAAAAATGATTCGCCTAAACTTGTTCCTTTAAATGTGGATACACCACTTTCTGCGGTTGAAGTAAAGAATCCGCCTACGGTTGATGCGCCCGACACCGACGCGTCTTTAATTGCGGTTAATGTGTTTGATACTTTATCCATAGTTACATTATGAATATATAATATCCTTATCCGCATTCACTGATGGTGGTGGTCGTGGTGGGTGGTCCGCACCGCGTTTCGCCACAATCCGCACACCTTTCCCCGTTTTCACTTTAATATGCTGGGTTCCACTCGTATGAATATCGCGATGACATTCTTCACATATCGACGCCAGATTCGCAGGATGGTTTTTATGAATATGCCCGATGAAATTATCATCGTCGGCACATTCCTGATGCTGAAGATGATGGATTTCAGTCCCACGAACCTTTTCACATAATTCGCACAACCTGCGTAATTTTGCCGCATTATATCGCGACGGTTTTGCGTCCTCTAAAATACTCGCTGTCGGCGTTTTCGTGTTTACCCCGCGATATTTTATCCGGATCGTATTCGCGAATTCCAAGAAATCATCTGGTAAATGAAGCGACTTACATACTTCAAGGCCATACATACTTTCACCTGCGCCATCCTGGAGTTTCCGGTCGTATACAAGTGTATCGCGCGACTTGTCGTAGAAGACCCGCATATGTGCGAGGCGAAGCCGCGGCGACATCTCTCGGATTTCGCTGTATCCAGCGATTTCGTGAAGATGTGTGGCAAAAATAAACGATGCGCCAGCGCGATACAAATGTTGAAGACCGGCGACAAATATACTAATTGCGGAATCCATTTCGGTTCCAGAGCATAGTTCGTCACCAAGTACGAGTGTGTGTGTATCCGCCATTCGCAGAATAACACGTAATTCCGACATTTCAACTACGAACGTCGATAGGCCCTTGAATAGATTATCATTGCCAAGAATACGTGTCATAATCGCACGGTAGGGTCGATATACAAACGATGACGCAGGGACATAAAACCCAGCCTGTGCCATTATAACTGCTACACCGATTGCGCGAATGAGACTGGTTTTCCCGACAGCATTTGTCCCGTAGAGTAACATCCCGTCACCCCCCAATTCGATGTCATTTGTGACATAACATTCTTCTTCATTAATTCTCTCGATGAGACAGTGACGAAGCCCTGACGCGCGGACAAATGATGTCGATGTCTCCACATCCGCCTCCGCCTCCGCCTCCGCCTCTGTTGCGCTTGTCGCAATGACTGGTCTACAATACCGGTATTTCCGCGCAACATAGCATCGATTCTGTATCATATCTATCGCTGATACGAAAGCTGTCATATTCTCAAAATCGTGATAATATTCGTGTAATGAATCAATAAATCTGTAATAAATCAATGATACCATATCTGATATTTTAACACGTAAAGATACAACTGCCGCACATAATTCGTAGATTTGCTGACTATGGATTGTATTATTACTTCCAGATGCGGCGGGATAAGACAACGCAGAAGTATCAAACAATAATACCCGGTTAAGGTCTTTATCTAAAACAATTGATATCACTTTACCACCTTCTGGTCCTGGTCCAGCTCCTGGTCCTGGTGGAAGTTTCTTAATCCGATCTTCCAGAATCTTCGTGCGCCGTTTAGTTGCTTGTAATGAAATACCCATCTTATCAGTTTCGTGGAGTTTTACATAATCCGGGTCTGACGCGCCCGCACCCCCACCACCACCACCGGTTCCAGACGGCCGTTCTCCCGCTTGTATGAGTTCATTCAATACCCGCTGTACCTCGTCGAGAGATTTCTGCGTAATCCGATATTCATCAGTGAGTTTATCTAATTCATCAGATATTCCACGGTTAATAATATTTGTTTCAAATAAAGTATCCGTAATATCTCGGCACAAGTCGATATTCAATGTCTTTTCAAACAAATCAAGTAGGAGCGTAGTCTTTCCCACAACATCGCCCCGAATATTCCATCTCTTAGAGAGGTACTTGTCAATACACGAATCTCTCGAACACGCCGTATATAACTCCCGGATATGACGCAGATTATGAAATAACACAAAGACATGATAGGGTGTAATCTTTCGTAAAATAATATGTCGATGGAGTTTCTCTATATCTTTCATATAGGATAATCTCTCGCGCATCGAGAGAAATCCCAACCCACCAGCAGTACCAGTATCAGCCGATAGAATATGTTCTGTAATGGCATAATCCTGTTCTAGGTCAACCGCACAAAATGTGGGATGTAAAAGCGCATATTTATACGCCCGAGAACCCATTGGTGTAATTGTATGATTTAATAATGATAATACCGAACTCAAGCGTCCGCCTCCGACACCACCACCACCACCACCACTATTACCATCTTCTATTATATTCAGTTGGCGCAACGAGTGATTCGCAAGGATCAATCTCTCGGACATATTTTCAAAAACTGGCTCTTGTATCTTAGAAACCAGGTTTGGATTATGTTCATAGATGAAGTTCAAAAGAAATACAAGAGATTGGGTAGCAATTTCATAATTCATAAATGATTGCTCGAGAGATTTTACCCATCCATCTGGGAAAAATGTATTCAATACTTCAATTTGATACACTTGTTTAGTACATCTCTCGGCTTTTAGTGTCCCAGGACTGGTCCCAGGCCCAGGCCCAGGCAGAGGCCCAGACCGTATCCTATGGATCATTTTTGCCTGTATATTCGTATAATGAATGATGTCTTCAACTTCTCTCGTCGAGAGATTAGAGATAAGAATCACCTCCGATGGCGAATATGATGATACAAATCTCTCGACTTCATCATAAGTAGTTGGATTATGTGTATCTTTATTCTCTGTTTCAAATATGGTTGAACGCCCCGTATAAACATCAATATTCGTCATTCCCATAATGAGTGTGCCACCACCACCAAATATGGCAGTGGCGGTTGTAGTCAGACTCCGATTCATTTTTTCAATCCAGATACACACGATATTATTCGACAATGCGCCCGAGCTACCACCACCGCTTCCCAGCGAAATATCAGAAGAGAAGAATGTCCCAGGAGAATAAATCCCCTGAAGCACACGCACTGGCGGATTCTTGACTCCATCCTGGACGTAAACCACCGCAGTATATCCAGCCTCTTGTAATTTCTTCAAATACTTATCCAGTCCATAATCGCGAAATCCTGCCATAACAATTCCAGGTATTTTATTTGCTTTCGCAAGTTCGCAAATTACGCAGAAATCATCGATACGACTTCCAGAACATATAATACCGCCCACTTCGCCGCCTCCGGCCGGAGTAATTATTTGTCCGTAGACTTCGAAGAACGCACCGACCTGAAGGAGAACGACCGTATTGGGACCATATTCTGCCGTATATTTCTCAGTTAACGTAAAATACTCTTTAATAAGTGCCATTGATGATGATGCGTCTTATTAACGAGCAATATCTCTCGGTGATAGGATATATATATACCACAGTTTGCCTTTATTATAGATTTATTATCATCTCCGCTTCTAGTAAACTATATAGAGTTATAACGATGATAACTGTATACCTGTATCCGTATCCGTATCCGTATCCCAATGTCATCAATTGATCCCGCATTTTATTCCGCCATTACGAGCCCATCCCGTACAAGAAGCGCGGCAATTCCAATTCATAATTTTCCATTAGAAAAACGAAGAATATCGCGTAATACATTATTAGACCCGTGGCGCCGCATTTATAATATACAAGGTTTATCTGCGTCAAAAATAAGCGATGCTGACGCAGATGCAGGTAAATATTACTATATTCATATCGAGTCATATGATACATCGCAGAAGACCACAGACATCATCAATGAAGTAAGTCCGCTTCTTATCAATCCAGCGGAATTTGAACCAGGCGCATATTATACGTACATTGTGGCGGATATCGTCGGTGTCGACCGGAAAACCAATAAAACTATCGTAGTCTCACCCGCGCAGGCGCACGGGCACAGGTACGCTCCCCAATTATACGCAACAAAGACGATCAATATGTATGAATTCGGAACAAAACATCACCATATTATGTATAGAAAAGCGATACAAGATGAAGCGTTATTTGCTGAACTAGAAAAAACATACAAGAATGTCGAATATCGAATCTTCGCCACAGGTGAAATAATGTGCGTTAATGCGAACACATTGATTTTTAATTTTATTTCGGGAACGTATAAAATGAAAAAACATATGACAGGGGGGCGTCTCAGATACGAGCAGGCCTATTTTACATATATGATGAATAATTTCGCACCAAAATATACTAATATTCTGTTTCAACAACTCGCGCTAATAGTTGAAGAAGTATTGCCACTAACCAAGCGGGAATTGTCGCGTTTGCGACGACATAATGTGCCAGTGTTTCTGTTTAACACACCGAACCAGTGTTGTCAAATGCGAAATATGTTCAACCAGAAAAAAGAAGTGTTACAGGAAATATATGAACGCATCATACATTCATAACCCGCGTAATCACCGCCCGACAAACCGGGCATTCATTTTTCACCATCTTGGAATAACACGCCGAACAACAAACCTTGTGTTCACACGGCGAAAATCGCGCATTGACACTGAACTTGAAACATAGAATACACTGATGTTCTTCGTCATCGGTTTCTTCGGGCGCGGGGAGATGCGCAGTTGAAAGAACCGTCACCGGAACCGGGGGTGACGACGCTATATTGTAATACACCGCAGGACCGCCTCCCCACCCCGGAGGCGGAGGTACAACCACGATTCCCACGTCCATCGTAATCCGTGTATAAAACCCGAGATATCCCGCCCGCGCATATTCGTTATCACATATCCTTACCCGAGATCCTGTGAGGTCATTTCTCTCGAAGTATACACTATTATTTTCATTTCGAGAGATGTTAAACACAATATTGGACGATATACCGGACAAGGGGATGGTAACAATTTGATTCGCAAGAATCCGGTCGTTAGAATCATATGCCATTGGCGATGTCCCACGCGACATATACGACTTCTTGATGCTTCGATGTTCATCATAGATAAAATCGCGATAAGCCCACGCCTGATACTCGCGAGAAGGGAGCCAATTCGCGCGGGCCATTGCGGGATTATCAACTATAAAAACGGAGACATCGTTCATATCCATAATTGGAGTAACCGACGACGACACTGCCGACGCCATACGATCGTGAACCTCTTGAGTAATCATTATATTATTTGCGAGGTTATTCCGAGCTCCGACACCCAACCCAGCCCCAAGACCAGTCCCATCATTTAAAGCAGGAATATCTGCAGTTCGTGCGATATATGTTGGCGAATATGGATCGTTGTCTGGTCGATAAACGATATACTCGCCAGTGATGTGCGGCTTCTCTTGATAATAATTCGGGCGGTCTTTATACCCCGCATACGTGTCGCGGATGGCTGGTGACACTCCGCCTCCGCCAGCACCGCCACTACGGCCCACGGACGATGTCCATTCTTTCGTTTGAGGATTACGTATACAGATATTCATTTTTACTAATTAGAATATTATGTATATATTACTCGACTCTTCGTTTTATGTATTATTCGCGATTCGACCCGACCCGACCCGACCCGACCCGAATGATATATTACTTAAAAGTATATCTATAATATCAAGTATAATAATTATAGACACAATGGACGCTTTTCGCAAAAACAATATACCGATGATTACACTGGATGTGCGTATTTCCTGCGATACATTTTGGAATTACAATTTCAATATTCCTATTCGGATCAACGATTATTATAGCGAGGATTTTGCGCGGAATAATCGAAACATAAACAATGGCCATCACGGCCATCACGGCAATATAGGTGGCGGTGGCGCAGCGGCGTCAGATACGTGCGAAATCGGTAATATCGGACGTTCCGATCCGATGTTTATTCAATTGGAAACATACTTGGTTGATTATGTGATTCAGTATATTTATGATGATCTTATCCAAAAACGCCAACAACGCGATATTCCAATTCTTTTGAAAAAGGCGCGGAAATTTCATATTCACGGACGCACTCTGGAAGATCTGTTGTTTCCACGGGGTAATAATATTAATACACGTGATGAGGCGGGGCATTCGATGCCGGAGAATACGGTGTATATATGTACGCATTGCTAATGCGTACCCGGGAACAAGTCCCAGGCCAAACGCATTGTTAATGCGTACCCGGGAACAAGTCCCAGGCCAAACGCATTGCTAGCGAGCAAGCGAGCCTACGACTCTCCAGACATAAAATTATGTAATAATACACCCTTATTCGTATTTTTTACGTCACCTGTTAAAATAGAGTCTTCATACATCCTACGAAGAACATCCGGCGGCGCATTAGAACCAATTTTTAATAAATGATGTTCATATAAATGTTTACGTATTTCGCCTATTGTTTTCTGTTTCAGTGCGAGATGCTGTTTTTGAATATGTCGTTGTGCTTCTTTATTTTTTAGTAATACACCGACAACATCATCGTGTTTCCCAATACGATATTTCTTTTTCCGTGTTTTACGGATTTTCACGCGCATACCAGCAATATTTTCTGGGCGTTCATGTGACCTTGTTAATGTTTTATTAGCGCCACCGCTGCTGCTTCCCCCGTGATCCATTTCAGACAGTCCTTGTGATTGTGTACCGTCACCGCCTCCATCATCGCCTCTATCATCTCCACCGCCAAACATATTCTTGATAGTTTCCACCGGTTTATGAAGCATTTTATTTGCCCATTCACGAAATGTTGGTTTAGACCCATTTTTCAAACACCCGTGGGGTGGTGCCTCTTTAATAAATATAGACGGTAAAAACGATTCTGGATCCTCAGGAACGTGAATAGGCAAATCGTCGTCGGTTTTCACGCCACTATTAGTATTTGAACTGGTTTCAGAATTACTCGGAACATCATCCTTGCCAGACGCAATCGTTGAATTATAAATATTAGCTAATTCAGTTATATTTGGGGTAGTTGGTTCGTTCGAACTAAATGGTAAGCTCGATATGCCTGGCATTGACATTCCAGTCATCATTGGAACTGATGATACAACTGGTATTGTCGCAGTGGCCATAGACATAGACATCGGTGACGACGTTGACTGTGGTTGGTTGATAATAGATGAAATATTCGTATTAA